>SXGQ01806858.1_pt1 | contig 44880 bp, 38 predicted proteins | sample 3178371 | NCBI WGS metagenome assembly SXGQ01 (sample SAMN11356859, study PRJNA531348) | freshwater metagenome | isolation source: freshwater sample F1-20 | place: China: Fuxian Lake, Yuxi | collected 2017-12-25 | reverse complement strand
TTGGTAGTGGCTTGAGGTCAGCCACCTTAAATCCAAGCAGGTCAGAAAATACCCCGATTTTCCCTTGTCCGCGGAATATTGGCGGCCTCTCGTTTCGACGAGTAAAGCCTAATGCGATGAGGTCTTCTTCCATAATTGATTTAGTGGTTTTTTGGTTGCATGAAGCAACTGCAAGCATTGACGCGAATAATACCCAGTACTTCATTTTCGATTAGGGAATAGGGGTCAGTGTGCGAAAACTGACGGCAAAATAATGAGACGACGGACTCGACGTGTCGAGGGCGGTGGCGGTGGGCAATATAAGAGCAAAGCAGGCGGGAATTTTCATGCCGCCCGCAGCATGGCGCGCCGGGACCGATTTGCAACCCGCCATCGCCGCGCCCGCAGACGGGTGATGAAAACCGTGCGCCGGGTCTTCCCGCCCTTGCCAAGCGCGGTCGGTTGCCGTTTTCATGCGGGACATGAAAGTCCTTGTCATTGGCAGTGGTGGGCGCGAGCACGCGCTGGTCTGGAAACTCAAGCAGTCGCCGCGGGTTTCCGCAGTCTTCTGTGCGCCCGGAAACGGAGGAATCGCCGTGGACGCGACCTGCGTGCCGATCAAGATCTCCGAGCATGATGCCTTGATCGCATTTGCGAAGCGCGAGGGAATCGGGCTCACGGTCGTCGGCCCGGATGATGCGCTCGCGGCCGGAATTGTGGATCGATTCGAGGCTGAAGGGCTGCGGATTTTTGGAGTGAATCAATCGGCGGCGCGGCTGGAGTCTTCGAAGGTCTTCGCAAAGGAGTTCATGCTCCGCCACGGTATTCCCACGGCGGCGAGCGGGCAGTTTTCCGACCCGGAGAAGGCGCGCGCATTTGCGGCGGCGATGAAGACGCCGATCGTCGTGAAGGCGAGCGGACTCGCGCTCGGAAAGGGCGTCATCATCGCAGAGACCCACGCGGCTGCGGATGTGGCGATCCGCGAGATCATGGAGGAACGGAAGTTCGGGGATGCCGGAGCGGAGGTGGTGATTGAGGAGTTTCTGGATGGCGAGGAATGCAGCATTCATGCGCTGGTGGACGGCGGCAGCTATCTGCTTTTCCCCAGCGCGCAGGACCACAAGCGGGCGCTCGATGGCGACCGCGGTCTGAACACCGGCGGCATGGGAACTTTCAGCCCCGCCGACAAAGTGCTGCCTCCTGCGCTGGAGCAGCGGGTTCGCACGGAGGTGCTCGATCGGTTTGTCGCCGGCTTGAAAGCGGACGGACTGGATTTTCGCGGAATGCTTTTCCCGGGGCTGATGGTGACTGCGGACGGGCCGAAGGTGCTGGAGTTTAACTGCCGATTCGGCGACCCGGAGACGCAGGTGCTGTTGACGAGATTGGAGAGCGATTTGCTCGATTTGCTGGATGCCACCATCGACCGTCGTCTGGCGGGTGTTGCTCCGAAATGGAGCAGCGAAGCGGCGGTGTGTGTGATCATGGCGAGCGGCGGCTATCCCGGCGCTTACTCCGGCGGCAAGGAAATCACCGGTCTCGCCGATGCGAAGGCGACGGTCTTCCACGCCGGAACGAAGCGCGACGGCGGGAAGTTTTTCTCCGCCGGCGGACGCGTGCTCGGCGTGACTGCGCTGGCGCCGACCCTCGCCGAAGCGCGTGCGCGTGCCTACTCGGCCGTGGACGGCATCGCATTCGAAGGCGCGCAATTCCGGCGCGATATCGGCGCGAAGGGGCTGTAGCCGGCCCGTGCTACTGCGTGAGTTCCACGCCGAGTTTCTTCGCGAGAGCGATGAGCTCGGCTTCGAGGGACTCGCGCGATTTTCCGCGAAGGAGATGGGTTTTCTCGGCTGAGGCTTCGTCCTCGCCGCGACGCAGCGCATCAATGAAGGCCGCGAATGGCGCGCCGCCCTGCTGCTGGATGAAGTAGTAGGTGAGGAGGCCGGAGGAGTTGTAGAGGTCGTAGGCTTCGCCGCGTCCGACTGCATCCTTCCAGTCTGCGCCGGTCATCGCCATGAGCTTCGCGGGCGGGACAAATCGGATGCTGCGGGAATCGCGGGTCTTCCGCCATTTCAGAAGGTAGTCACGCATCGCCGGCCCGGTGTTTTGAAACGAATACGTGCCCTGCGCGTACGGCAGCGCGGCGACGAACTCCGCGATGCCCTCGTAGGCCCACATGGGGACGCGTCCGTGCCAGCGTGAGATGAGCTGGTGCGTGACCTCGTGTTTGAGAATGAAGATGTTCTTTGCGTAATCGAGGCGCACGATGCCGTTTGCCTCGGTGATGCCGAGATTTGGCAGGAGGACGAGCATGCGGCGGGTGCGGCCGTCGTAGTAACCGCCGCTTCCGCCGATGCCGCCCGCGGCTCCGTAGGCCGTGCCCTCGCGGAACATCGAAACGCGGTAGCGTTCCGTCTCGCCGCCTGCGTGAAGACCGAGCGGCATGGCGATGAGCGCGGAGCGAGTGGCCTCAAAGACGCGTGCGATGTCCGTCGCCGCGCCATCCGGAATTCGGAGGTCCGAGGTGATCCGGAAGTTTGCGCTCTCGTACGCAAACACGCCGCCGTCCTCCGTGGTGGATTTCAAGTCGCCCGCGGGTGCGATGGCCTGCGCCGGCCACGGTGCGAGGGAGCCCGGGACGATGAGCGGGTGACGCCAGTTCGTGCGCCACTCGCGAACAAATGCCGCATCTTCGGCCGAGAGCGAGGCGAGCGACGCGACAACCGGCGGCTTGCCGGGCTGTTCAAAAGTCGCGCGCAGGCCATCCGCGGCGGCGAGCGTTGCCTCGAATGCTCGCCCGTCGCGGGTGGTCCACTTTCGGAGCGGCTCGGCTGCGAATGCGGCGGACGCGGCGAGGATGAGCGCGAGCCACTTCATGGGAGTCGCGGGTGGCAGGCCATGTAGCCGGTGCCCTCCAATTCCTCGAAGCGCATCCGCCGATCGCGTGCCTGTTCGCTCCAGCTTTCCGTGAAAATCACCTCGCCACGCGCGGCATTGAATCCGTTTACGATGCTCGCGTGCGCGAAGCCACCGCGCTGCGGCCAGAGTTTGCGTTCCTCCATTCCGGCACGCGGCAGCACAGCCGCCGGATCCTGCGCAAAGCGGCGGGCGAACTGTGTGTGCACAAAGTCGCGCTCCTGGCTCCATCGACGGAAGACAACGACCGGCATTCCCGCGGAGATCGATGCCCGAATGCGCGCCCATTCGGGCTTCTGCATGCGGTCCATGCGCATCGCACCCACGGTCGCCGCGTCGTCGTATGTCTCGCGTGTTTTCGCCTCCTGCGTGCTGCCGAAGCGGATGCCGGCGGCAGCGGCGAGTTCCTCCGTTTCGATCCGCAGACCGAGGTGCTGCATCGTCATCGCGAGCGCAGACATCCCGCAGTATGCGCGGTCGCCTTGCTGGAGCATCGGGATGCCGCGGAGAATCTGGTCGCCGTTTGGCGACTTCTCCACAAGCGCGGCGAAGGCGCGCACTTGATCATCGCGTTTCTGCGTGCGGCGGTAGGGCGCGAGCAGTTGCGTGGCGGCATCCTCGTCGCGAAAGAGCGAGAGCTTTACAAAATACTCCGGCCACACGACGAGCCGCGCCCACACATCGCCGACGCGTGCGACGCGGCCTGTGTGCTTGAGCAACTGGCGTCCGCCGAGCGGGACATCGCGCAGTTTTCCACCGGCTGCGGTGAGTGCGGACTCCACGTTCGCGGACGTCTGCCGGTGCAGCGAGAGGAACTCCGGAACGCGCGCCGAGGCGCCGGCCTGCGCGAATCCGAACCACGCGCCGGCATCGAGAAATAGAATGCTTATGGACCGGAGTCGACCTTCCTCGAAGAACGCCGATGCACCCTGCGCCTTCGTGCCGAGCGCTTCACACCGGCCCTGCCAGTTGCGGCAGACGATCCGCTGCTTTGCGTCGAATGCGCCCCATCGTTCGATGAACTTCGGGTCGTCCCACAGCGCGATGCTGGTGAGCGCCTCGGCGGGAAATGGAACGGTCTCCGCCGCGCGAAGCGGGAACGCCAGCGCGGCGAGTGTGGCGAGAAAATCGCGCCGTCGCACGGACATCACGGAGCCTTTGTGATCTCCACGCTCACGTCGCCCTTCGTCTCGGCCACCGTGAACCGCGCGCCCTTGTAATCGACGGGCTTTCCGGGTGCCGCTTCCGCTCCGGTGTATGCGCGCAATGCTCCGAGAATGCGCGTTTTCAGTGGTGCGGCGGCTTTGCCGCGCTTGCGATCGTCGCCAGCCTTGTAGGTGACCGTAAATTTTGTCGCGCCGCCGGCTGTCTTTTCCGCTGTGATCTCGGACGCGGGGATTCCGAGCACCACGGCGTCGAGGGCAAGGCGCAGCTTTCCGTCCTCCTTGGCAACAGCGACCCACTTGCCTTTCAGTTCAGCGCCTGGAGCAACCGCGGCGATTGCGAAGTCCTCGAACTGCTGCCCGACCGCTCCGAAGAAACCGCCGTTGAATGTTTGCGGGATTGCGATGGCTGCGGTGGAGAGAATGCACGCGCAGAGGATGGATTTAAGCGTCATTTTCATGGCGAGGTTGTTTGCAAAGACGCTACGTCGTTCGAGCGACTGGTCAAGGCCGCCGCGGAATCATGGCGCACGCTGGATTTGCAGACGCATGTAGCGTTGCGACGTTCCGTTTACCGGCGTGTCGTCTCGAAAAGTCACCGTTTCGGTGCCATCGCCATTGGAGACAGGCGCGCCGACTATCGTCGTGGAGGAAGTCCAGCTCGTGCCGAGCAGGTCGTTGTTCTGCACAGTGTAGGTGAGATCGAGCGCGGGCACGCGGCGGCGGAATGTGAGCGTGAGGTAATTTGTGCCGGAAACATTCGCGATGCCTGCGGAGGGGCTGCCGCCGACATCAGGAATTCGTGGCGCGAGGCCGAGCGCGAACTCCGTAAGGTTGTCGCGGCCGTCGCCATCGGGATCCGCGGAGTCGCCGCTGATCGATGCGTTGGCTAGTTCCACCGACGTGAAGTTTGCGGCCTGCCATGCGCCGAACGCGGTGTAAATCGTCACGGTGCTTTGCTGTGCGCTGCCGAGGAGTGCGGTGCCGACGAGACCCTCGCCGAGATTCACGGTGAATGTTTCGCCGTTGTCGGCCAGCGCATCTGCGGTGATGGGGATGCTGATCGTTTTCGCCGCGCTGTCGCCATTGCTCCACGAAAGGCTTCCGGTCGTTGCGGTGAAATCCGCGCCGGTGGCTGTTCCTGCGACGGTGGAGTAGCCAACGTTGATTGCGCCGAGCGTGCCTCCGGTGCGGGTTGCGGTGATAGTCAGAGTCGTTCCCTCGACGCCCGAGTTCGCCTCGGCAGAGAGCTGCACGGTGCCGGGAAGCGAGGCGAGCCCGGCGTAGAAGCGCCAGAGCGGGCCGTTGTCCGCGCTGCCTTGGAAAGTCGCGAAGTTTCCGCCGAATACGACCCGGCCATCAGGCGCAAATGCGAAGTCTTCCACCGAGTCTCCATGCCCGCCCGCGGCGAGAAATACCGTGTCGTTTGCGCCTGCGCTGGTGAGTCGCCCGAAGCGGCTGGCCGCAGCTCCGTTCAGCGTGGTGAATTCTCCGCCAACCAGAATTTTTCCGTCGGGCTGCACGCGCAGCGCGGCGATTCTTCCGTTACTCGTTGGAGCGAAGGTGTTGTCGAGCGTGCCGCTCGAAGTGAGCTTTGCGATTCCTCCGCGGGCGGTGTTGTTGAAGGCGGTGAAATTGCCGCTGATAAGCAAGCTGCCGTCACCGAGGATCGCGATTTTTTCCACCGACCTGATTTGGCCGGTGTTTCCGGCGAGGTGTGCGCCGTTGGTCACGCCGTTGAACGCGGCATCCAGCGCGCCCGCGGTGGTGACCCGGCAGATGCTGGCTTTCGAGGGCGATCCGGAAAAGTAGAACGACCCGCCCACAATGATTTTTCCATCGGTTTGCGCTGCGAGCGATTCGACGCGCCAGCCTGTGCCTGTGCCAAATGCGGGCGGTGTGAATGTGGCATCTACGCTCCCGTTTGCATTCAACCGGGCAAGCATGCGCTTCGCCTGCCCGTCGAACGTCGTGAAGTAGCCGCCGACGATGATTTTCCCATCGGGCAGGGCAAGCACCGCGTTCACGATGTCGTTTGCGCCAGCGCCAGGATTGAAGCCGGTGTCGAGCGAGCCGTCGGCATTCAGGCGCGCGATGTTTGCGCGGGCGACACCATTCACGGTGGTGAACGAGCCGCCGATGATGATCTTTCCGTCTGGCTGTCGCGCGAAATCAAGCACGCGCGGGCTGCCTCCGCCGGTTACCGCACCGTCCACGGCGAAATCGGGGTCGAAAGAGCCGTCCTCATTGAAGCGCGCGATGCCGCCGCGATTGAAACTCACGAAACCGGAGTCCTGAATGACCGAGAACCAGCCGGCTGCGAGGATTTTTCCATCGGGCAGGACGAGCACCTTCTCGATCGTGTTGTTGATGAAGTCGGCTGCAAACTGCGGGTCGCGTGCGCCGGGGTCCGCGATCGTCACGGTGGCGCTCGTGGAGCCGGCGATCACACCGCCGGTGATGCCGCTGAGGGTGATGGTGAAGTTTTCCGTTCCCTCGGCGAGTGCGTCTGCAGCGAGTGGGACGGTGATCGTCTTGTTCGCGAGGTCACCATTTGCCCACGAAACGGAACCGCTTGTGTTTGTGAAATCCGCCGGTGTCGTAGCTGTGCCGGCGGTTGTCGCGTAATTCACCGATACAATGCCCGTGCCGTTGTTGGTTCGCGTGAGCGTGACGACCGCGGTGCCGCCCTGCTCATTTGCCACGAATTGAGCCGCGGAAAACTGGATGCGCGGCTGGAATGCCACCTGGACATCGATCCATTCATCGTTCCCCGTTCCACCGCGGGCGAGCGTGGTGAGCGTGATGCCCGCGGCGGTGTCATTGAATGACTGCCCGATCTGGAGCGGGGCATCAGCGGTGTTCGTCCCGGGTGTGTTGAAATCGAGGAGATTGCTCTCGCTGTTGTCATTGTAGCCCCAGAGCACGTAGGCGCCGTTGTCCAGCGCGGCATTGGCGGTCGCCCGCCGGTGGCCGATCCAATAGTCCTGCGTGCCGTTCCGGACGATCTTCAACGCGAGGGGATTCGCCGTATTTGCGCCCTGCGCGTCAAATTTGAACACGCGATACGTGCCGCCGGTGGAGATGGTCGTAACAGCGGAATCGGGAATCCACTGGAGGATGCTTTTGTTCCAGTGGCTGAAGTGATTCTCGAAGAAATCGCCCTCGCCCATGAGGCAGAAATCGTCGCCGTATTCCACGGACACACCCGCGCTGGAGACCGGATTCCCGTCGGAGACATCCCACAAGTTTGAGTGGTAGAGGCCGTAGTTGTGGCCGATCTCGTGAGCGACCACGCGGAAATCATAGTAGCCGTTCACCCAGAAATTCTTCCCGGTTATATTGCCGAGTCCGCCGTAGGTGATTTGCGATCCCGCGATGCCGCCGAGGTTGGAAAACACGACGCCGATGCGATCGTAGTTCGCCAGTGTGAAGCCGGCGGCTGCGGCGAGATTGCGGGCATCGGTGTGGAGTTGGGAGTTGTTCCCGGTAGTCGCGTAGCTCGCCGCGGTGGCCGGCATTCGCAGGACGCCGGTGACGTCCGGCGAGTCGCCCGCGACGGTGGCACCGATGGAGAGCGTCGTTTTTCCGAAGCTGTTGGCGACGTAGAAATCGCGGATGCCGTTCACGTCGTTGAACAGATTCACTGCGTAGTCCTCGGTAATCGGCACGCTTCCGTTCGGGTAAAGCGGCGTGCCGGTGAGGTCGGAGAAATCGACTCGGATGATGAGCATTTTTTTGGTGCCGTGCGTCCATGCCTGCGTCGGGCGTCCGCTTACTCCGCTGCTTCCCAGTCCGCTGTCGGCGGCGATGGCTTCGCCTGCACGCAGTGCGGCTTCGATTTGGGCGATGTGGCCGGGCGTGCAGCAAATCTGGATGCGGTCGCCCGTATCGAATGCGACGGGACGCGTAGCATTGAGCGGCGCGTCGGGTGCGGGAATCGGGGTCGCGGCGGCGTTGGCGCAGATCTTTTCCAGGGGCTTTCCCGCCGCGGTCTCGCCGCGTTCGAGTACGCGGATTGGCGATTCGGAAACCGCGAGTTCGCCGTCGATCGCGATTCCATGAATGCCGACGCCGGTCAGGTTGCGCACGCGATTGCGGGCACCGTATGTGAATGCGCGGAACTCGCGCCCGTTCACGTGCGCCGCCAGAAACACCGGTTTTGCGATGCGCTGTCCACGCACCGGTGTCGCCGCTAGCGTGGCAAAGTCGCCTTTTCCACTCACGCGCTCCTCGAGGAACGGCATGATTTCCGGCGGGAGCTTGCCGCGCGTCGCAACCGGCAGAGCGGCTGCGAGCGCCTGCTCCGGCGCCGTGCGAATCAACTCCGCGAGTGCGGTCCTGCGTGTTTTTGCAAGGTGCACGCCGCTCGGGACGAGCGCGGCTTTTTCCGTCGCGGATGCCTTCTCGTAGGCGCGCAGCCATTCTTCGAATGCGGTGACTTTTGCATCAGTGACGACGGGCGGTTGCTTCGCGAAAGAATGGAACTGCTGCGTGGAGACCGGCGCCAGCGGCGTCGGACCGGGAGCCGAGCCGGATTGCGGCTGCGAGGAAGACAGCGGCCGGCTTTCCTCATTCCAGAAAAGCCGGCACGCCACAGCTGCGAGCAATGCTGCAAAGAGGACGAAACGGAGAAGATGCGGGGTTTTGCGCATGCGTCTTCCTACAGCAAAAAGCGGCGCATGTCACGGGTGAGGCCGGGGATTGCCAATCGCCGCGCATGCGTTAAGGGATGCCGCATGAGCCTTTTTGAATTATTGTTTGAGACCGGTGCAGAGTACGGTGACTCGATCGCTGCCGACCGGGGTGATGTGCGGAAAGTGGAATCGCGCCTTGCAAAGCTCCGCGTGGATGCCGCGACCGCGATCCGGTTGCTCGCGCAGGAAAATGATCGGCTGAAGCTTTACTGCGCAGCGCTTGGGAGGCTGTTGCTGAAAAAGGGAATCGTCACGCTTGAGGAGCTTGGCGCGATGCTGGATAGCGTGGACCTCGAAGATGGTGTTGCGGATGGAAAACTGCGCGGTCGTCCGCTGCCGGGTGAGCGCGTGCGCGTTCCCTCCAAACCGCGGCCGTCCGCCAAAGATCCTGTCGTGCCGAAGCAAGTCGGGAAGCGCCCCGTGCCGCCGAAGCAACCGCTCGCAAAACCACCAAAAGGCTGGAAGCCGAAAGGCGCACCGATCAAGTGACGCACGTGATCAGTCGCACACGAGACTGGCGTCCGATGGAGTTTTTCGGTACGGAATGATGGCTATGTCTTCTGCTCTCTACGTTTTGATCCTCGCCGGCGGTAGCGGTGAACGGTTCTGGCCTCTCAGCCGCAAGTCGCGGCCGAAGCAGTTGCTATCGCTTTTCGGCGAGGAGACGCTGCTGGAGGCCACGCTCCGGAGGCTCGATGGCCTGGTGCCCTCAAAGAATATCCTCATTCTCACCAATGCCGATCAGGAGGCGGGAGTCCGCAAACTCGCGAAATCTCTGCCCGCCGAGAACATCGTGGCCGAGCCTGCGAAACGCGACACGGCTGCGGCAATCGCACTTGGCGTGGGCTGGGTGGCGGCGCGGGATGCGCAGGCGACAATGATCGTTCTGCCGGCGGACCACTTGATCAAAGACGTTGCCGGCTTTCAGAAGACGCTCCGCACGGCGGCGGCGGCGGCCCGTCAATCCGGCGAACTCGTTACGATCGGCATTCCGCCGACGTGGGCTTGTCCGGGCTTCGGGTATATCGAGATGGGCTCGCTGTTCGCTGTCGGTGAGGCAAAAGACGGTCCGCCCGTGCATGAAGTGACGCGGTTTCGCGAGAAGCCGAACGCGGAACTCGCGGAGCAGTTTTTGCGGCAGGGGAATTTCCGGTGGAACGCAGGCATGTTCATCTGGACAATTCCGGCGATCCTCACGTCGTTGCGCCGTTATGCGACGGAGCTCGCGGCCTTTGTTTCGCGCATTCACGCCGGCGAGGATTTCGGGAAGTTGCTGGCCAACGTCTTCCCGACACTGCCGAAGATTTCGATTGATTACGCGATCATGGAAAAAGCCGGGCGCGTGCTGGTGGTGGAGAGTGCGTTTGACTGGGATGACGTGGGCAGCTGGACAGCGCTGGCGAAGTATCTGCCCGACCACGGTCAGGGCAACGTGGGCAACACCGAACTCACGGCGCTTGAAGCGGACAACAATCTCGTTTTCTCCACACCGAAACGCCGCATTGCGCTGCTCGGAGTGAGCGATCTGATCATCGTCGAAACGGAGGATTCGCTGCTCGTGTGCAACCGGCACGAGGCGGAGAAAATCAAGCACCTTGTGGCGAAGGTGCCGCCGAGCTTGCAGTAAACGCCGTCTAGCCGCGGCGGCGCTCCAGCATTGTGACCATGATGAACGAGAGGAGCAGGTTCATGGTCTCGCGCGGCGTGCTGTCGGCCAGCCTTTCGATGCTGAATTTTCCCTGCAGAAACGCAGGTAGTTTGTGCATCCGCAGGACGCCCTCGCCATTTGCGCGCGAGGCAAGGTAGCGCGGGTGGAATAGATACAATGTGAGCAGGCCGATGAGCGGAATCTGGCCGACGAGGCCGTCGATAAACTTGGCGAACGGATTCTCTTCGCGGATATTGAAATCAACGCTCTGGTCGCCGGGATTGAAGACTTCGTAGTTAGCCCGCCACAGCGAGCGCCAGCCTTTGCGGCCGAGCGAGCCGATCAGCGCGTTTGCAAAGTCGGTAAAGCTGTAGCGTGCCGACCAGTCGATGATGCGGTCCGCGCGAATGTCGGCGAGCTTCGTCTTTCGCGTGGCGTCGCTGAATATTTCGATGTGTTCCTTGAACTTGAAGAGTCGTTGCCGGACGTGAAGAACGGAGCGCCCGGTGGCGTCCACGACATCCATGCGTGGCGCAAGTGTGAGGACGCGGAAAGTGAACTTGAGAGGATAGACGAGGTTTTCAAGATACGGCGCCAGCTGATCGCCCGTGGATTGTTCTGATTGAAGCGTGGCTTTCGGTGGCGCGTATGGATTCTCTTCCGGCGAGTGCATTGTGGATGGTGCCGAGTTTAGATTTCGAAAAGCGAGCGGATTTTCCGGAGTAGACCGCTGGCGTATTCGGTGGTCTTTTCCTGGATAACATGTGCCGGTGCCTGGGCCGCAAGAACATCGTCGTTGTGCATTTTCCGTCGGGCCAGAAGTTCGCTCATCCGCGCTGCGAGTTCGGGGCTTTGCTGGACGAGGGGCTGAATGCTGTCGCGGCGGATTTCCCAGACGAATGAATCGGTGAGTGCCCTTACTGTGGCCGTGCGCGCCTCGCCGGTGAGCAGGCACATTTCGCCAAATGCGTCGCCCGTCGAGAGCGTGCCGACGCAGGTTTCGATTCCATCCCGGCTCACACTCGCTTCAAGCTCGCCACTCACCACGATGAACATCGAGCATCCGAGCGAGCCCTGTTTGATGATGGATTCGCCGCGCCCGAAGTGAAGCACACTGGCATCTTCGAGAAGCCGTGCCCGTTGTTCATTGCTTAGCGGGGAGAAGAGATCGAGCGACTCGATCAGATCGCGAAGTTTGCTGCGATCGCGGGAATCGTCTGCTTTGTCGCGTTTGATGTGAATGACACGTTGCGGAAACGGAATCGTGATTCCGGCGCGTTTGGCTTCGTACCAGATGTTGGTGCGAATCGCATCCTCGATGTCGTTGAAGCGTGATTCGTCCTCCAGGCTGTATTTGATCTCGTACGTGATCGCCGAGTCCGCGAAGTCCCGCAGGAAAACTTTGACGGGCGGATTTTTGAGAATGAGCGGGACGGCTTCAGCGGCGCGTTTAAGCAAATCGCGCACGGTGTTCGGCGGAGTGCTGTAGTCAAAGCCGATGCGCAGCCGGTTGGCATGGGTTTTCGTAGGGAAACTCAGATTGATGATCGTGCTGGTCACTATCGTCTTGTTCGGGATGTCGAGATAGACGTCGTCGTTTGTGCGGAGCCGGGTGGAGCGCCAGTTGACCTCGACCACTTCGGCGCGATGGTCCGTGACGATGAGCCAGTCGCCGGTTTTGAACGGCTTGCCGATTTGTAATGCGATGCCGCTGACAATGTTTGCGAGCGTCTCCTGCATCGCAAAACCGAGCACGACTGCGGCAATTCCCGAGCCTGCGAGGAATGCGTCCACCTGCACACCGTGTCGCATGCTCATCACCATCAGGGTTCCGGTTCCAAACACCGCGAAGCCGAAAACTTGCTGCAGGAGCTTCGGAGCGGTTGTCCCGTACGCGCGCCGGAACCAGAGCTCCCAGAAATAACGGCGGATAAGTGCGAGCGCCGTGAGGATTCCGAGAATTATGAGCGCCGAGCCGAAGTGGCGGATTCCAGTGTCGTGCCACTCCTCCGGCGCGCCGACTGCATGGTCGGCCCCGTGTTCGATGACGTGAATCGTTTTCAGCGGCGCGTAAACCGTGAGGGCCAGGATGAACCACCGGTACGCGATTCCGAACGGGACTTGATGGCGCCGGTTCAGCCAGCTTCCGAGCGCCAGACCCGTCAGGCAGACTACGGGAGCAGCCGCGAGCGCCGCGATCACAGCGGGGTTTTGAAAGATTGCACCGGAGGCCAAGGGCATCATTCCGGACACCTTAAAAACTCGCGATGTGAAACGGAAGCGGCTTTTTCAGCCGGTAGCGGAATCGCTTCTCCACCGTTGCACTCCGGAACGGGGACGCTACACTCCAAACCACATTTTTCATGAAATCTCTCGTTTCTGTGTTGCTGGCTCTGTGTCTCGGCGCGTTTTCACTGTTCGCACAGGCTCCGGCGGGCAGTCCGTCGAAACCCGCACCCGCACCCGCACCCGCGCCTGCTTCGGCTCCTGCTGCATCGGAGAAAGACAAAGCCGTGACCCGCCTCGGCGGTCCGGGAACGGCCGGGCAGCGTCCGTCCTCAGCGACCTCGGCTGCGAACAAGCCGGGATACATCCCGCCCGAGAACGCGGAGCCGACCAATGTCTGGAAAATCGTCCGCCAGGCTGGCTGGATAATGATCCCGTTGGGCTTCATGAGTTTCCTCACCGTGATGCTCGTAATCGTCTTCCTGCTCACCTTGCGGCGGTCGGCGATCATGACATCCCACTACATGAACACAGCGGATGTGCTGCTCAAGAAGCGCGACTATCTCGGGCTTCTCGCGATTTCCAGCCGGCACAGTGAAGCGGTCGCCGGCGTCGTGCAACGGACTCTCGATTTCGCCACGAAGAACCCTGGAGCCAACTTTGAGACGGTGAAGGAGGTCGCGCAAAGCGAAGGCAACGCGCAGGCTTCGGCGCTGCAGCACAAGGTGACGTATCTTGCGGATATCGGCGCCGTGTCGCCGATGGTGGGATTGCTCGGCACGGTCTTCGGAATGATCGAAAGCTTTGGCGCGCTCGGAAGTGGCGCGGTTTCGCAGAACCGTGACTGGGCGATGGCCGACGGCGTGGCAAAAGCGCTCATCGCCACGGCTGCGGGTCTCGCAATCGGCATCGTGGCGTTCGGTTTCTATGCGTATTTCCGCAACAAAGTTCAGCGGTTGATTTCCGATCTCGAAGTGGCCAGCTCCCACGTGATCGGGCTGATTCAGATGAACTTTAATAAAAAGCGCGAAACCAGCCGCGCGGCCATGGACGATGAATTCTAGCCGTTTATGAAATTTCGCAGCCGTTCAGAGCCGCACATAGTCGGCTTCCAGATTGCTCCGATGGTGGACGTTCTCCTTGTCCTCCTGTGCTTCTTCATTCTCACGTGGAGCTTTGCACGGAAGGAAATGGAACTCGACGTGAAGGTGCCCGCTGCCGAGAACGGTCGCGAGCCATCATTGGAGGTCAATCAAAGCGTCGTGAACATCCGTGCCGATGGAACCATCGTGATGAGCGCCAAGGAAATATCCTACGAGGACTTCCAAAGCCGCATGAACGACGCGGCGCGCGTGAATCCCGACTACTCGATTATCATCCGCGGAGACAAGGCGACGCCGTACGAATACGTCGCCAAAGTCCTCGATATCTGTAACGGGGCGGGAATCTGGAACATCGCATTGCCCGTCGCAAAATCCGAATGAAACCCAGATTCGCGCTTACTTGGCTCGCTGTATTTGCAGCGACGCATGCCGCCGCCCCTGCGCAGGACGATGTGCTGAAGCCCTTCCGTCCTGCCGCGCCTCCGCAGCCTGCCGCTCCCGCTCAGCCGGCGCTCAAACCCGTACCGGCGAAACCTGCACGGCCCGCCGGCGAGGACGGAGAGGAAGTCATCCCGCGCGGAGTTCCGATTCGCAGGCCGACTCCCATGCCCGCGGTGCCCGCTGCGCCCGACGCGGACGCGGTTCCGCCGAAGCCAGTCGTGCGGGCGACGCCGCGACCCGCGCCGGCACCGGATATCGAGGGCGACATCGTCATCAAACCCGGCGGCACGCCGACGTCTCCTGATCAGGTGCAGCTTCAGTACGCAGACGGATTCTTCGCCAAGAAGATGTTCCGCGACGCCGCGCCGGAGTACGAGCGTTATCTGGAGCAGTTCCCCCGGACGCCGGCGGCAGATCGTCAGGCCGCCTATTACCGCCTCGCCGAATGCTATCGCGCCACAGGCGCCGTGAACAACGCGAAGGCAAACTACGACACGCTTCTCGCCTCCTACCCGGATGGCGAATACGTCGGTTACGCCGCCTACCGGCTCGGCACGATTCTTTACGAGGAAAAGGACTACCGTGGTGCGCTTCCCGCATACCGCCGGGCCTCGGTCCGCCTCCGGCAGCCGACGCTCGTTGTTGCGTCGAAATTTTTTGTGGGGCGATGCCTTGAGGCTACAGGTCAGAAAACCGAGGCGCGTGCGACGTATGAGGATGTCTCCTCAATCACCACCGGCAATCCTTATCAAGACGCCAGCCGGCTCTCCGTCGCTCGGCTGCTCACGGATGCCGGTCGCAAGGACGATGCGCTGAAATGGCTCACTCCGCTTGCCGCCGAAACGACCAATCCGCAAATCAAAGTCGAAGCCACGGCCCGCACCGGACTGTTGCTTCTGGATACAGGCAAAGTCGAAGAAGCGGAAAAGGCAATCAACGCTGTGCTCGGCATGCCGGAGGCCGACCTTTGGAAGGACGATCTCAGCGTCGCGCTCTACCAGCTTCTTTATGAAAAGAAGGATTTCAAAGGGCTGGTTGCAAAGTTCGACGCTTCCGAATCGGGCAAGTCGCTGAAGCTCGAGAGCCGGCTGCGGGTGCTCGTCATCGTAGGCCGCGCTCATAGCGAGCTTGGGCAGAAGGCGGAGGCGATGAAGATTTACGAGCAAATCATGTCTGACTTCCCCGCGACCAATCAAAGTCGCGAGGCTGCATATGCGCGGCTCGGAATACTTTACGATACGGACGACCAACGGCTTCTCGCGGAGGTCAATCGATTCCTCAACGAAAACCCCACGGCACCACAGGTAGAAAACGTCTCACTCATGAAAGCCGAGGTGCTCTTCGTGAAGGGCGACTTCGCGAACGCCGCGCCGATCTATCAGGTCCTTACGGAAAAGGGCAGGAAGCTCGCGCCGGCGTTGCTCGGCGAATGCATATTCCGACTTGGAGTCTGCCGTTCGAGGCTTCAGGAATATGACAAGGCCGATGAGGTGTTCTCCCGTTTTCTCAAGGAATTTTCGAGCCACCCCAAACATGCCACAGCTCTTGCGGAACGCGGTGAGGCGCGCAAGCAACTGAAGCAGTTCAGCGCGGCATTGAAGGATTTCGAAGAGCTCACCACGAAGTATCCGAAGGCGAAGGAGCGCGAGTTCGGTCTCGAAAACCTCGCGCTGCTGCACAGCCAGCTCGGCGACAACACGAAGATGGCCGCAACGTTCGAGATTTTGCTCCGCGACTTCCCGGAAACCCGCGCAAAAGCCAAGGCGAGCCACTGGATCGGATGGTCTGCGATGGAGACGAAGGACTTCAAAAAAGCGATCACCTACTTCCGGATGGCGCGCGATGCCGACCGGAAGCTCTATTTTGATCGTGATACGCTCGCGACCATTATTTGCGCGTACAACCTCGACGACTGGAAGACGGTGGAAAGCGAGATCGAGTTCTACCGCAAAGAAGGCGGAAAACAGGAAGTGCCGACCGACATAGTCCGCGGACTTGCGCAACAAGGCTACAAGGCGGGCAGCTTCGATAAAGTCGAGCAGATCATCCCGGGCATCATTTTGAAGAAGGAGGCGACGCCGGACGACTTCATCCTGCTGGCGCGCTCCCGCGTGAAACTCGGGAAATTCAACGACGCGGTGGACAGCTACAACAGCTACCTCGCGCTGGTGAAAGATCCGGTGCCGCGGGCCGGTGGGTTGCTTGAGAAATGCGATGCTCAAATTCTGGGTGGCATGCTAGATGAAGCGCGCAAAACGGCCGAAGAGGGTCTTTCGTTCGCGCCGGAGGGCAAAGCGAACGGCGAGTTCCGCGTCCGCGCGGGCGAGGTCGAATTTGCGAGGAAAAACTATCTGGCTGCGATGAAGATTTTCGAGGGGCTGCTCGCAACGCTCCCCGACGATGAAGACGTGACGCCGCGTGCCATCGAGCGAGCCATTGAATGCCACAAGTTCCTCCGCAACGAGGCCGAGGTGAAGCGCCTCGAGAACATCATCCGCAGCAGGTTTCCGGAGTATCTTCGGAAAAAGGCCGCCGCGCGCTAACACGGAAAATCGGCGGCGATGGAAGCTCGTGGCCGGTCCCCGTTTGTTGCATTGGTCGCGGCCGCAATCGCGGGAATCCTTGCTGCCGACGCCGCACAAGTTCCCTCGCTGAACATTCTGCCGGTGGTAATCATATCGGGGCTTTGCGCCTGCGTGTTTCCGAGGAAATGGGTCGCATTGCTATTTGTCGCCGCTGCGTTCTCGTTCATGCACACGCGGCTGCACGTCGAGAGTCCGGCGCTCCGGATCGCGAAAACGTTCGATGGGCCGAAGACGATTGAGATCGACGGCATTGTCCGCGACGAGCCGCGGGTTTCAGCCGAGGGAGAATCATCATTTCTTCTCCGCGCAACGATCGTCGGCCAGCCGGCGCTTGATGCCGGATTCGTCCGCGTGCGGACAGTTGGGGAGACTCCTTCAACAGGCGATCGCATGCGAATTCGCGGCCTGGCCCGGGTGCCCGGTCCGCCGCGGAATCCGGGTGGCTTCGATGAGGCAGCGTGGAGCGCCCGGCAGGGTGTGAGTTTTGAATTGCGTTGCGAAACCGAAAGCGACTCGCGGATCATCGAACACGGAAAGGGAAGCCGCGTGGCGCGGATGGCCGCGGACGCGCGCAGATGGATTCGCTCGCAGCTCGCCCGCGGAATCGACGCATCGCCGGAAGAACTGGCGCTAATCGAAAGCATGGTGCTCGGGGTGAACGCCGAAACGCCGCCGGAGATGCGCGACCTTTTTCAGCGGACGGGCACGCTACACCTCCTCGCGGTGAGCGGACTGAATGTGGCGATGCTTGCCGCAATCGTGCTCATGCTCTTGAAGCCGCTCCGCGTAAAGCGCACCGCAGCCGTGCTGATCGCCATCGCAGTGCTCGCCACTTACGCAGTAATCACGGGGCTGAGCCCGAGTTGCACGCGTGCGGCGATCATGGCCGCGTTCATCTTGGTTGCGCCCTGCTTCGATCGGAGCGCGAACGCCTTCAACAGCCTCGCGGCTGCTGCGTTCACTCTTCTCGCGTGGGATTCAAACCAGCTTTTCTCCGTGGGCTTTCAGCTCTCCTTCGTAATCGTGCTGATCATTCTCGTCTTCGCGGGCCGGATTCAGAAATCGATGTCAGGATGGGCTGATCCCGATCGGTTCATTCCCGTCGAATTGTGGAGCCGTCCGCAGCGATTGCGCGTTGCTCTTTGGCACGGGATTGCTGCCGCAACCGGTGTGAACATAGCCTCATGGCTCGGCTCGCTGGTGTTCATGGCTGGCTACTTTCATCTCATCTCGCCGGCGGCTATTCTGGCAAACTTCGTAGCGGTCGGAATCGCGTTCTGCATTCTCGCGCTCGGACTGGCGTCGGTCCTGAGCGCCGCGGGAGGTTTGGTTTCGGTATTGTTCAACCACGCAAACACACTCTGCGCTTCGGCATTACTATCCGTCGTGGGCTGGTTCGCACAGTTTCCATACGGCTACTTTTACGTGGAGGTTCCGCGAGCGGGAGAGGCGCCGGTATGCGACTTGACAGTCCTCGACATGGGAGAAGGCTCGGCTGCGCACCTGCGGGCGGGCGGAGCCGACTGGCTTTTCGATACGGGCCACGTGCGCGACTACGCATTTTCGCTGCTCCCGTATTTGCGGTCGCGGGGCATTAACGAACTTGATGCCGTCGTCCACTCCCATGGCGATGCTGCGCATCTCGGCGCGGCGGCGGACGTGCTCCGGGAGTTCACGCCCGGAAATTTGATCGAAGGTAAACCTGCGGATCGATCTCCGACGCGCCGTGCCTTCCATGAACTGCTGGCTTCGCGGGGAATCGGTCGGGTCCTTTGCAGCGCCGGCGACCTGTGGAATGTCGGTCGCGATACTACAGTCCGCGTATTGTTCCCGCCTGCGGATTTGCAGCGCTCGGTGGCCGACGACCAGGCCCTCGTCCTTCTGCTCAGCGTGGCGGGACGGAAGATTGTTTTGATGTCCGATGCCGGCTTTTTTACGTCGCAGTGGCTCATCGAAAACGAGCCTTCACTCCGCGCGGACATCGTCGTCAAAGGCTGGCACGACAAAGATCCGGCAGATGTGGAATTCATCCGGCACGTTGGTCCGCAACTCGTCATCGCCGGAGAGCCTCATTTTGGGACGCCGCCGGAACGGATGGAAAAGTGGGCGGACGAACTGCGTGCGCACGGGATCGCTGTGTTCCCGCAAACGCGCACCGGCGCGGTCCGAATCCGCGTTTTCAAAGACGGCCGCGTTTCGGCGCAACCGCACCTTCCCGGAGTTACAGGCGTGGAAATCCCTGCGCGGAACAATTAGAGTCTGCGCAGTTTCGCGCGGTAAATCGGAAGACCTTGCGCGAGAAAATGGGACTCGAAGTCGGTCTTCGGATAATCGGGTTCTTCGACCCACTCAATGCGCTCAAAGCCTTTTGCGCGGTCGAGGACCTTTTCGATCCACAGGAAATATGGCTGGTCGTCTGTTTTGATCCGAACTTCGCCGCCCGGAGCCACGACCTGGTGAAGTGCGACCATGAATTCATCCTGAAAAAGCCGCCTCGGGTGATGGTGGCGTTTCGGCCATGGGTCGGGGAATCCGATGTGGACAATGGACGCCGACTCCACGGGCAGGAGCCACTGCGCCGAGTAGAGGCTTTCCATGCGCAGCACACGGACATTTGAAAGACCTCGTCTCGCCGCGCCACGGCACGTTTTTTCCACACGCCCGAGCATTCGCTCGGTTCCGAGGAAGTTCCGTTCAGGAAACCGCGCGGCCATCGCGAGAATGAACGAGCCATCGCCGCTGCCGAAGTCCACTTCAAGCGGAGCCTGGCGGCCGAAAATTTCGGCCACGGTGGCGCGTTGCGTGATGTCTTTTGGCTTCCACTCCGCGCGCTCGGCAGCAGCGAGGAACTCGGCATGTTTCTTCTCTTGTTCTTCCCGGGTCATGTTCGCTCCATCAAAGCGCGTCGGAGCGTTTGGCGGCAATCTTCGTTTCCTTCTGTTTTGTTACGAGCCCGCGGGAATTTTCCGGGCCTGTCCGGAAACTTCGCTTCGGGAATCCGGAAGTAAGACCATGCATGAAAACAATCCAACAACTCATCCTTACATTCGTGGCGCTGCTTGCATCCGTCGCGACCCATTACGGCCAAATCAACACCCGTCTAATTTCCCAGCAAACGCTTGGCGCCGAAACCGCCGATCTCTGGGTGCAGGGCAATTACGCCTACGTCGCTCGTGGCGACGAGGGACTGACGGTCATAGACGTCTCGAATCCAGCCGCGCCCCAAGTGCTCGGGACATTCGCGCCGCTCGGCTGCCACATTCACGATGTCGAAGTGGTCGGGAACTTCGCCTACTGCGCGAACTATGTTCCGAATAACTCGGGGACACCGATTGTCGGCCTTTATATCGCCGACGTCACCGACCCGAACAATCCAGTGGAAGCCGGACGTATCGAGTGGGGCCAAGGCGGTGGATATCATTTCGCAGGGAGTTCGCACAGCGTTCACATCGAGTCCCGCGGCGCGCAGCGGATCGCCTATGTCTGCTCGCTGATTACCAGCCAGCTTGAAGTCTTCGACGTCACCGTCCCGAACGCCGCAGTATACCTCTCCACAATCAATGACCCGATTCAGTATTCGTATTACAGCCAGCCGCACGAAGCGAAGGTGTTTGGAAACTACCTCGTCACGACATGGATGGCAGGCGGCTTTACCATCGACGATGTGAGCAACCCGGCGGCACCCGTCCGCCTCGTGCATCAATACACGTCCGGCGACTGGATCTACGACTGTGCGATGAACGCTGCAGGCACGCACCTGCTCGTGAGCCACGCTCCGACGGGCACTTCGACCATCCGCATTTACGATATCGCAGGCCTCACGAATCCTGTTCCTTCGATTGCTCTCACCGGCACTTTTGTGAGCCCCAGCACCGCGCTGCTTCACAACCTCGCAGTCAGCGGGAAATACGCGTATGTGTCGGCGTTTACCGATGGTCTCCGCGTGCTCGATATCGGAAACCCCGCCGCTCCCGTGCAGGTCGGCTGGTACGATACAAACCCGACAAGTGCTGCAAAGTCTGCGACCGGTGGTTACGGAGTCGCGGTTCAGGGGAACGGTGTGTTCCTCAGCCACAGCACGGGCGGGCTTTATGTAATCGATTTCGTGGACACGATCGCGATCACGAAGGCTGAATGGCGGAATAGCTCGAAGACGCTGACCGTGGAAGCCACGAGCAGCGGCGCTCCCAGCACGACACTCACGGTCGCTGGTTTCGGAACGATGACTTACAATGTGAGCCTCGGGAGATACACGCTCGTGCGCTCCGGTGTATCGAGCAGCCCCAGTTCGGTGACTGTGACCTCGAATATCGGCGGAACAGCCACGAGCACGGTGCGCCGCCGCTAATTGCGCGCAGCAGCAAGTCCAAACATCACGCCGGGCAGGTGGGTGCGCATAATGCGCGCCGCCTGCCCGGTTTTCGTTTAGCGCATGGCAGCTTCGATTTCTGCGGCTTCGAGCGGGATTTTCCCCATCAGGTTGACTGGGCCATTCTCGGTGACGAGCACGGTGTCTTCGAGTCGAACGGCCAGTTCTTCCGCAGGGATATAAATGCCGGGCTCCACGGTCATCACCCAGCCGGACTGCATCGGCTTCGTGGTGTCGCCTACATCGTGCACGTCGAGGCCGATCGGATGACCGAGACCGTGCATGAAATACTTTTTCACCGCCGGCCAGTCGGGGTCCTGCTTCTTCACGTCGCGCGGTTTGAGAAGACCGAGTTTCAGAAGCTCCTCGGTCATCTGTTCCTCAGCGGCTTTCTGCCAGTCTTTTGGCAGGACGCCGGGCATGAGCCGTTGCGTGCTCGAACGCAGCACGCGCAGGACGGCGTCATATACGGCGCGCTGGCGCTTTGAGAACTTCCCGTTCACCGGGATGGTGCGCGTCATATCGCTCGCGTAGTTTGCGTATGCGGAGCCGACGTCGAGCAGGAGAAGTTGGCCGTCTTTGAGCGGCGCGACGTTCTCCTGATAATGCAGGCAGCATGCGTTCTTGCCTGCGGCCACGATGGGTTCGTATGCGAACCGCGCGCGATTGCGGATGAACTCGTGCGCGAACTCCGCCTCGACTTCCGTCTCGGTGCGGCCGGGTTTTGTGAACTTCAGCACGCGCTTGAAGGCCTTGCCGGTGAGGTCGCATGCCCGCTGGATGACTGCAATCTCGGCTGCGCTTTTCACCACGCGGCATTCGTGCAGCAGCGGCGCGAGGCGGCGGTAGGTGTGAAGCGGGTAACGCCGCTGGATGTCGCGGATGAATCGCTCGTCGCGCGTCTCGACTTCGTTGGACGAGCGCTTGTGTTCGTTCAAATTGATGAAAATGTTTTCCGCCTCGCATACCATCCGGCGCAATATGCCCGCGAAATCCTGCGACCACTTGATTTGCTTTATGCCGCTGATTTTCTGCGCCTCATCCTTGCGCAGCTTGTGGCCTTCCCACAGCTCGTTGTGCTCGTTGGGCTCGCGAAGGAAAAGCACTTCGCGGAGCTTCTCGTCATCGGCATCCGGGAAGAGGACGAGGATGGTTTCCTCCTGCTCGACGCCGGTAAGGTAGAAGAGGTCGCTGTTGGCGCGCATCAGCAGCGAGCCGTCTGCATTCGTGGGCAGGATGTCGTTCGCATTGACAATAGCGACGCTCCGCGGCGGCAGAAGTTTTGCGAGTCGGGCGCGGTTTTCGTTGAACAGGGACGTTGGAAGCGGGTCGTGACGCATCCGAGCATCCATGCCCGCTCAATCCGGCGATGTCCAGCCCGCCCCTTTTTAAATCAAATGATTCCGCTTTCCTTGAAGCTGAAATACGGCTGCCGCCCCGGGGCCGGCGCACCAAGAATGACGTGGTCGCAAAAATTGATCTGCAAAAGGCGGGCGCATTCCGCGAGTCGGATCGTGAGCCGGCGGTCCGCGTCGCTTGGGGATGGGTCGCCGCTCGGATGATTGTGGACCAGAATGAATCCGTAGGCGTTGAACTTGATGACCTCCTTGAAAATCTCACGAGGGTGCGCTATGCACTCGGACAAGCTCCCAAGCGAAACCTCCTCGACGCGGATAAGGTGCAGACGGGTATCGAGCAGGACAAGGCGGAGGCTTTCCTTTTCAAGCTGCCGGAGTTCTGCGCCGAGCAATTCGTGAATCAGCTCGGGGCGGTTCATCGGCGTCCGGGCGACTGTCTCGCGCGCGAGGCGTCCTGCCAGACCGAATGCGGCAGCGAGCTGGACAGCCTTTGCCAGGCCGAGGCCTTTCACCTTTTTCAAATCCTGCACGCTTGCACGGGCGAGTTCTGCGAGGCTGCCAAATCGTTTGATCAAGTCGCGACCGAGGTCGATGGCGCTCATGCCGCGCACGCCAACGCGGAGGATGATGGCAATCAGTTCGCTGTCGGAGAGCGCGGCCGCGCCAAGATTCTCCAGCTTTTCACGAGGGCGCTCGTCCTCGGGAAGCTCCTGGATGCGCGGCGAGAAGCGCTCTTCCAGAGCCACGTTTAGAGATCCTCCTTCTTCACCGGCGCGGTCGCCTTTCCTCCACCTTCGCCTGCCTTTGGCATGAGCGACTCGTTTTGATAGCGGATGGTTACGGTGAGGGCTTCCTCGGAATTCGTGGGGTTGCCCTTCCCGTCGGAAAGTTCGGCGATTACCACAAGTGACTCTTTCTCCTTCATGTTTGGCGCGAATTTCCACGTGGCCATGCTGCCGTAGCTGGTCTGGCGTGCCTCGCCCGCGCGACGCACGGCCTTGCCGGCTCCACTGAGCTTTTTCTCGGAAGTCGGTGAGCCGTATTTGGTGCCGAGCTCCTTGCGGAAGTCCTTGTAAACGCTGCTTGCGCCCCCTTCGAGCTTCAGCGTGACGGAAGCCGAGGCAAACTTCCGGTCGGGAAAATCCAGAACCCACTTTGCGACGGGCTGGCCGGCAAACGTTCCGCCGGTGACCTCCATGTGATAGTCGTCCGTGTTTTCGGGAAATGTAACGCCCGGTCGCGCGGTGAGCGCGCGCTTTGCCTCCTCGGGCGAAGCGCCCCACGGAAGACCGATGAAACCTTTCGGCCGCTCAATGCCAAAGGCGGTTGAAGCGAGAGCGAGAAAAGAGAGGAGTGCGCGTTTCATGAGATCGATTGTGTTGGTGAAGGAGTCCGGTGGACGCCATGTTTGTTAGCATTTTCGATGCGTAAGTCACTGTCTCTTTCCATCGGGTTGAAGGGTGATATTTCGGGCTTTCCGGCGGCACCCCGCGTCGCATAGGCAATTGCCATGGCAACCATCGCAATCCTCGGGACTATGGACACAAAAGGCGACGAGCACGGCTACGTCGCAAAACTGATTCGCGCGCGCGGCCACCGGACGCTCGTGATCGATGTGGGCACGGATCAGCCGCCGCGGCTGGAGCCGCAGGTTTCCCGCGAAGAGGTCGCACGGGCCGGCGGCCTGGATTTTGCGGGATTGCTCGCCCGGCGCGATCGCGGCGAATGCGTCGCCGCAATGGGGCAGGCGGCGGCTGTCGTGCTCGCGGCGTTGCAGGCAAAGGGCGAAATCGACGGCGTCATTTCCCTCGGCGGCGGCGGCGGAACGTCGATTTGCACGACCGCGATGCGCGCGCTTCCACTGGGTTTTCCCAAGTTGATGGTTTCCACGCTCGCGAGTGGAAACACGGCGCAATACGTCGGCGTGAAAGATATCGTGATGATGCCGGCGATTGTGGACGTCGCAGGCATCAATCGTATTTCGCGCACCATTCTGGGACGCGCGGCCGGCGCGATTTGTGGCATGGTCGAGACTCAGATTCCCGCTGGCGATGATCGACCCATCATCGTCGCGAGCATGTTTGGGAACACGACGCAGTGCGTGCAGGCGGCAAAATCGATCATGGAAGGAGCCGGGTTTGAGGTCCTCGTCTTTCACGCGACCGGCACCGGCGGGCGCGCCATGGAATCGCTCGTCGAAGCCGGAATGGCTGCGGGTGTACTCGATATCACCACGACCGAGTGGGCTGATGAACTCGTCGGCGGGATTCTCGGCGCCGGACCTACGCGGCTCGACGCAGCAGGAAAGACTGGGACGCCAGCCATTGTTACGCCCGGCTGCCTCGACATGGTGAACTTCGGTGCGCGGGATACCGTGCCGGCAAAGTTCGATGGCCGCACTTTCTACCAGCACAATCCGCAAGTGACGCTGATGCGCACCAACGCGGCCGAGTGCGCGGAACTCGGGCGGATTCTCGCGGAGAAAGTGAACGCATACACTGCGCCTGTCACCGTTCTGCTGCCGCTGCGCGCAATCAGCGTCATCAGCGCGCCTGGCCAGCCGTTCCATCTGCCGGAGGCGGATGCGGCTCTCTTCGATGCGATTCGCAAGCACTTGAAACCGGGCATTCCGCTCGTTGAAGTCGACTGCGAAATCAACGCGCCCGAGTTCGCCGAGGCCTGTGCCCGGGCGTTGATTGGTCATCTCGCGAAGTAATCGGCGGATTACGGAATCGTGGTCCGCAGGACGGCCGTTCCGCTCTCGAGCGGCGTGAGCGTGCGGTCCGCGGATGCCGCAGGGAGCAGGAAAAAATCGCCCTTCCGGAATGTGCGTCCGCCACACGCGAGGGAGCCGGCGATGACCGTGAAAATGACGCCGCGCGCAGCCGGATCGAATTGCGCGGCGCTCAAATCCCAACGCTCCACTTTGAAAAGCGGACACGCTGCGACGACACCCGCCTGCTCCCAGGCGAGCGAAGGTTCGTGATCTGCAAAATCGATGGAAGCCAGCGATTCCGCGATGTGCAGTTCGCGCGGTTTGCCATCGAGCCCCGTGCGATTCCAGTCAAACACCCGGAAGGTCGTGTCGCTGTTCTGCTGGATCTCGATGATGAAGCAACCGCTGCCGATTGCGTGGCAACGACCACTCGGGATGAACATGGCGTCGCCTCGCTGCACGGGCACTTTATGCAGCAGCGATTCAACCGAGCCCTCCACGATCGCCTGTTCGAAATCGGCGCGCGTGGTGCCTTTTCGAAAGCCCGCGTAAAGAGCCGCGCCAGCGTCGGCATCAAGAAGGTACCACATTTCCGTCTTCGGCTCGCCGCCAAGTGCGGGTGCAATCCCGGCGGGAGGATGCACCTGCACGGAAAGCGTGTCACGGGCGTCGAGAATCTTCGCCAGCAGCGGAAAGCGTTCCGTTTCGGGCAGTCCGTCGCCAAATACCGGCGCGCGCATCGTCGTCCACAAATCATGGAGCGACGCGCCTGTAAGTGGACCGGAATTAACGATGCTTTGCACATCCGCGCGATCCACGAGTTCCCAGCTCTCGCCGATGGGTCGGCCGGGCGGAAGCGCTCTGGCGATGCAACTCTCCAGCCGGCGCCCGCCCCAAACGCGATCCATGTAGTGGGGCTCGAAAGTGAGTGGACGCTGGAGATGCTCGGACATGGGTGAATGGATCGAAACGGCAGCTTCATCTCAACGGCGTGCATTGAGGCGGGCAAGCAGAAAGGGCGGTTCAAGTGCGGGTGGTGCGCTTGCAATTGGGTCGGTTCCGAGCGGCTATTTTGCTTGTTTCGCGACCCAAGCTGGAAGCTCCTCGATCCCGCAGGGTTCGCCCCGCGGGAAGTCTGCGACTTGAGAAACGCATCCGTCCTTCCACACGTGCGCACCCGGCGCAAACGGCCCGACTTTGCGCGGGTCGCTCCATGTATGAATGGAGAGCAGACGCGGATTGACCGCGGCCGCGATGTGCATCGGCCCGCTGTCCACGCTCACAACAAATCGTGCGCGGCGCAGGACGGTGCAGAGTTCCGGCAGTGCGGTGCGGTTGAGCAAATCGATCACGTTCGCCGCTTTTGGCGCCGCCTCCGCGGACCGCCCCGCGATGACGACCGGCATGGGCGCGAGCGCATCGCAAAAGGCGGCGGTCTGCGCCGTGGTGAGTGATTTTCCTTCGCCGCGCGAGAACGGGTGGATGACGATGAAGTCGGCGGGGAGTCCCGCTGGCAAATCACCCTCCGGCAATCGCCATGCGAGCTCCTGGGGGATTTCGCATCCGAGCGCCGCGACGAGCGCGAGGTAGCGGCGGACGGCGTGAAACGGCTCCGAACGAGCCGGCACGGGCACGACATGGTCGTGAAAAAAGCGCGCGCCTTCGCGGGAGTCCGAAGTTCCCCAGCTCTCGCCGCCGGCTTTGCGTGCGATGTAGCCGCTTCGGAAGAGGCCCTGAAAATCGAGCACGAGGTCCGGTTTCACCCGCTCGCGCAAAGCCGAGGCCCATCGGGGAAATCGGAGGATGCCGGCGATTCCACGGAAGTCCTTGCGCGGGAACTCGAGCACTTCGTCGATATCGGGATTGCCGTGAAGAAGCGGAGCCCACTCCGGGTTTACCAGCCACGTGAGCCGCGCGTCCGGCCAGCGCTTTTTCACACACGCCACGGCGGGCAGCGTGTGGACGACATCGCCGAGCGAACTCGGCTTGATCACGAGGATGGAGCGCGGATTTTCCAAGGCCCACCCGCATAGCGGAGCGGCCTGCGATTTGCCATCGGGGAATTGCAAACGTCTGCGGAATCGGGCATTTTTCGCGGAACCATGGCGACCTACATTTACGAGACCACCGACCCGAAGAAGCCTGTCCGGCAGTTTGAAATCCAGCAGAGCATGAAGGACGAGCCGCTCACAAAGCACCCGGAAACCGGCGAGCCAATCCGCCGGGTAATCACGGGCGGCTTTGGCTACGCGGCCACGGGGAATGCGCCGCGCCATGCCGACATGCAGAAAGCGATGGGCGGCGGCAAGGGTTCATGCGGCTCGGGCTGCGGCTGCCATTGAGCAGCGGGCGTTACGGCTCGCCGATGGTGGGATTGTTCACGACTTCCGCAGAGGTGAGTGCAGAGCGGGAGAGGATTTGTTTTCCGTCGGTGCGCGATTCGGCGGCCATGCCGTTGTAGCGGAGCGGCACGTAGCCGAGGGCCAGCAGCGCTTCGAGCGGAGCCTGCTTCAGGCCCGGGCGCCAGTGATCGGGAGCGCCGCCGGTTTCGTAAAAATAGATCCACTGCCGGTCAGGACTCGCCCATCCGGCGCAGAGCAGGACATGGCGGCGCGGGATGTTCAGCAAATCGCCCGGGCGCAGGTCGGTCGCATTTTGAAGCGGCGTGCAGACCGACGGAAGTTTCGCGGTGTCGTGGACGGACGGCAGCTTGAGACAACGCGAGACGAAGCCGGAGCAATCAACGCCCGCAGCCTGGGTGCTGACCGCGGCGTTGTCCGCGCTGCGCTTTGCCGGTGACGAAACATCGCCCGCTGCACGGCCGATGGCGATTGCGGCGTCGAACGAAGCGGGGTCATCGAATCCTCCCCACTTGTAGGGAATGCCCGTGTTCACTTCCCCCGGAATCCACCAGCCGGGCCGGCCGGGCTGATCGCGAAAGCCTGTGTCCGGTGTATGTACGATCACGCCGCCGGCGTCCTTCCCGTGGAGGATGTTCTTTGAAAACGGTCGCCATGGGTGAGTGGAAAGGCGTTGCGCAATAACGATGGCCTCGGCCGGAGTAACCTGCGACGGCGCGGATGGGTCGCCGGGTGTGAGGACCGGCTTTTCGAGTCGCGGTGGGGGAGTGGTGCATCCGGCAAGGACTGCAACTGCAGTTGCGGCGAGGCTTGTGTGAAGGGTGATCATGTTTCCGTTTTCCGCGCGGCGGCTTGCAAATCGCGGCGCGTTGCGGCGTTGTAGCGGTGAACCGCTGCCGTGCAAATCTCCATCCGTTTTCTACTGCTCCTCGTTTGTTTTCTCGCCCCGCGCGGCATTTGTCCGGCTGCGGAGGCTCCGGCGAAATCGCGAATTGCGCTCGTGATTGGCAACAGCCGCTACGAGGCCGCGGTCGGTCCGCTGCGAAACACCGTGAACGATGCGAAAGCAATGGCGAAGGCGCTGCGCTCGCTTGGATTCACGGTTATCGAGGAGCATGACGTGACGCGCGATGAGCTGCTCAAAGCGGTCGGCGTGTTCCGGGCGAAACTCAAAGGCGCGGAGGTCGCGTTGTTTTATTTCGCGGGGCACGGGATTTCTGTTTCGGGTTCCAACTATCTGCTGCCGGTGAAATCCGGTTACAGCCCCGGCGGCGCGGCGGAGGGAGGACTCCGGCTGCTCGCGGAAACAAAGCTCTATAATGCCGAGCAGGTCGTGGCCGAGATGGGCGCCTTCGGCGGCGTCTGCAACATCGTGATTCTCGATGCATGCCGCACGACGCCCGTTGCCCGCAATCCGGTCGAGCGCGATGCGACGCGATCCGGCGGCCTCGTGGAGATGAATCCGCCCGCCGGCTCTCTCATCGCGTTTGCGACCGACGCGGGCAGGGCGGCCTCGGATGGCGACGGCAAAAACGGACTGTACACCGAGGAGTTGATCAAACACCTGCTCACGCCGGGCATCACGATTGAGCAGATTTTTAAACGGACGCGCGCCGGGGTCATTGAGCGCTCCGAAGGTCGCCAGGTTCCCGCCGAGTATTCGCGATTGATTGGCGACGACATTTTTCTCGCCGGGCGTGAGGCTGCCGAGGCGCCTATTCCAAAAGGCGAACCCATTCCACTGCCGACCGCTGCGCAGCTTGCAAAGCTCGCTGCCACGGGCGACACGGCGCGCTCTGTGGAGGCAATCCGCCGGCTCGTTCGCAGTCGCGGTCCGGGTGCCGAAGCCGCGGGTCCGCTCGGGACGCTGCTCGATCATGTGAAGGAAACACTGCGTGATCCGAAGACTGCCAAAGCGCGGGCGGAGAATGCGCTTCAGTCGTGCGAATTGATCCTCGGCGCGATCGCCGACTGTGTCCCGACTGAAGATCCGCAGCGGGTATCGCTCACGGCGAAAGCGCACAACCGCCGCGGAGATGCGCTCCTTTTGCTGGGCCGGAATGAAGAGGCGCTCGGAGCTTTCAATGCCGCGCTCGCGCTCACGCCCGACGACGCGTACGTGCTCTACAATCGCGGCCGCGTATTTCTGGCCATGGAGCGCAAGGATGAGGCGCGTGCGGATTTTTCGAAAGCGGCCGATCCAAAGGTGAAACAGCCCGGTGCGCGAAAGCTCGCCCGTGAGGCGCTGTCGGCGATGAAGTGAGCGCTCACATCCGGGCGCGCCCGGAGAAGTAGTCGAGCGCAGTGGGAAGGTCGTAGCTCTCGCGGTCAAACAGCCCGCATTTCAGCAAGGCGAGTCCGGTGACGAATCCTGCCACAGTGCCACCGACGTGCGCCCAGTGCGCGACCGAGTCGGCGGACCCAAGCACCCCAAAGAGGTCGAGCGCGAAGTATGCGACGATCAGCAGCCAGCCGGAAATTTCAAAGGTCCCGGCGCGAATCATCCACAGCCAGAAAACGTTTACGTGATTCGTCGGATAAACGGCGAGATACACGCCCATGATTCCCGACAGGGCTCCGCTCGCCCCGATGGCCGGACTGCCGTCGAAAACGATCTGCGCAGATGCTGCGATGAGGCCGGTGAAAAGATAGAGAAGCACGTATGCGAACTGGTTCATGATGCCGGCAATCGCGTTCCCGAAGATCCAAAGCATCATCATGTTGCCGATGAGGTGCATCCAGCCGCCGTGAAGAAGCATGTGGCCGAAGAGGCCGGAGACGTCCCATCCGCTGAGCACCATGGCTTCGATTGTCGAGGGGCTGATGTTGCCGAAGAAGGCCATGAGCGAGACAATCGTGGTGATCGCGACGATGGCGAAGTTGGCGATGGGCCGGCGGGTGAACAGGGTATCGACCTCGTAAGGAACAATGAGCATGGCGAGGGCTGGAGGTTTCCTTTCGGCGCGGCGGTGTCAATTTTCAATCGCGCGTGTCGTGGTTTGACCACCGCGGGTGCGCGGGTTAGTTTGTGCGCTGCTTTCCATGAACGACACAGACGCGAATCCGGGTGTTGAGACTTCGTACGAGCGGGCGCGTCTCCTCATCGCGCTGTCGTGGATGTCAAAGGTCGCCGGGCTTGCGCTCGTCGCGCTCTACTTTTGGGCGGGTGTCCTTTTCTTCGCGGTTTCGTGGGGGCTTGATGCGTCGGTGTATCCGCCGCGGCCTGCGCCCGATCCGCGCGACCGCCGGCTGAAATGGGCAATGATCGGTTTCGGTGCGCTGTTTGCGGCCGGGTGGATCGCACATGTTGTAAAGCCCGGCGCCGACTCGATGAATCCCGCACTCGTTGCCGGATTGATCGGTCTGATTGTGTGTGAATTCTCCCGCTATTTGCGTGCGGATGTGGAGTATCTCCGCACACGGAGGGACGAGACGATGGAGCCGGAAGATATTGAGCAGCCCGAACCGCAGTCCCATTCCGAACCCGAGCCGACGGGTACGCCCGTCCCCTCGGCTCCGCAGCAGTCCTCCGCACCCGCGCCGGTGCAGGGCGAACTGCCGCTGTAGGATTGCCACGGACGGTGCGGAGGTTTAACCGATGCGCATGAGACCGCCCATGAACATTCTCGCCGCCGTATTTGCCTGCGTCACAGCGTCCGCCTTCGCCGAGGCGGTGAAAGACCGCGAGGGCGCGGTACGCAAGGACCGTGAGACGATGGAGAACGACGGGCGCTGGATCTACAATGACGTGGAGCGGGGCTTTGCCGAGGCTGCAAATTCGAAGAAGCCGCTGCTTGTGGTATTGCGCTGCGTTCCGTGCATCGCGTGCGCGGGGATGGATGCGGCGGTGCTCTCGGACGCATCGCTCGCTCCGGTGCTCGACCGCTTCGTGTGCGTGCGTCTCATCAACGCAAACGCGCTCGATTTGCAGCGGTTTCAATTCGATTACGATCTGTCGTTTTCGGCCATGATTTTTGCGGCCGACGGCGCGGTTCTCGGGCGGTTTGGATCGTGGACGCATCAAAAGGACGCGCAGAACACCACGACCGCAGGGCTTCGTGCTACGCTGGATGCGGCGGTGGCGCTTCATCGCGGATATCCGGCGAACAAGGCGGCCCTTTCCGGCAAACAGGGTGGCGCGATGCCGTTCAAGACCCCGGTGGAATTCCCCGCTCTTTCGGGCAAGTATCGCAGCGGTCTGGATTGGGAAGGCAAGGTGGTGCAGAGCTGTGTGCACTGTCATCAAATCGGTGATGCCCTGCGCACCTTTTACCGCGATGCCGGGCGGCCGGTGCCCGCGGAACTCATATATCCGATGCCTGCATCCGAAACGCTGGGCTTCTCCCTCTCGCCAGACCACGCGGCGCGTGTGGCTTCGGTCAGCGACGGCTCGGCGGCGGCGGTGGCTGGAATTCGCGAAGGCGACGAGATCGCCGGCATCGCAGGACAGCCTGTGGTTTCCATCGCCGATGTGAGCTGGGCGCTGCATCGCGCGCCTGCTGCGGGCGTGATCCCTGTCGTTCTCCAGCGCGGCGGAAAGCCGGTGAACCTGGCCCTGAAACTGGCGGATGGCTGGCGGCGGAACAGCGACATCTCGCGACGCGTCGGGACATGGCCGATGCGTGCGATGGCAACCGGCGGGATGGTGCTCGAGGAAGTCGCGGACGATGCGCGAAAGGCGCAGGGCATTGCTCTGGCGAAACTCGCGTTGCGGGTGAAAGGACTCGGGCAATTTGGAAAGCACGCCGCTGCGAAAAACGCCGGTGTGCAGAAAGAGGACATCATTGTTTCGGTTGACGGCGACGATGCCCGCCGCACGGAGGGCGAACTAATTGGGTGGCTGCTTGAGCGGCGGAAAGCCGGCGAGAAGGTGCCGGTCGCGGTTCTCCGTGGCACGTCGCGTTTCGAGCTCACTTTACCGATGCAGTGAAGGCCATCCCTCTGCGCCGTGAATCCCGCCCTCGACAGGCGGGGTTGCCGGGGAGAAAGTCGGATGCGTGCGCCGGTTTATCCAGATATTCCTGATTCTTCTGCTGCTCGGTGGCGGCGGCGGCGGATGGTATTTGTATAGGAAGGGACTCACCAAGCCGTGGCGCGAACTAGTCGTGGAGGAGTTGCGGCGTCGCGGCGTGGAGGTGTCGTTCGGAGCGCTTGCTGTGGATCCGTTTCGGGGACTCGTCGCGCGCGACGTGCGCGTTTTTGAATCCGCGGAACGTCAAAGGACCGTGGCTCGTGTGAACGAGATGGTGGTGGAGGCGAACTACGCGAATGCCGCGCGAGGCCGGCCATTTTTGGATTCGCTGACTTTAATGGATGCGGCGTTGGAAATACCGCTCGACCCGCGGAATCCGTCGGGGCCTTCGGTGACGGTGAACAAGCTCAGCACCCGCATTGTGCTGCCGTCGGACCGGCTCGTGATCAGCCGGCTGGATGCGGAGATTCTCGGGGTGAGCGTGACTGCCAGCGGCCAGCTTGTGCACCCCGAAGTGTTGGCGGCGGATTCCGAAAAGCCCGAATCCGGTCCGAAGGACATTGCTGTGCTGACGCGTGCGCTGAACGAGATTACGGCGCTGAAATTCCTCGACCATCCGCGCCTCGATATCCGGTTTGGTGGTGACGCTGCGAAGCCCGACTCTCTCGTCGTGGAGGCGTCGCTATCGACGGGCAGGATTGAGAAGGCATCCTACCGCCTTGATGCGCTCGATGTGGCGCTGAGCTGGCGCAACGAGGCGCTATTGCTGCATCGATTTGAAGCGCGCGATTCCGTCGGGCGGCTGCACCTTGGCGGCTCGTACCGGCCGGCGACGCGCGAACTCGACGCGAAGATCCGCTCGGGCATCGACATCGCCTCGTTGCTTAAAATCACCGGGCAATGGGACCCCGGCGAACTGCGCTTCGATTCCGCACCGCAGATCGATGCGGTGGTGAAGGCGAAGTTTGAGAAGCCCGATGCGCTGCCTGTGAGTACGGAAGGCGATGCCATGATGGACCTGTCCGGCCGCATGAGAGTCGGGCGGTTCGCGTTTGGAAAAATCGCATTTGATCAGTTGGCAGCGGATTTTGCATGGGACGGCCGACGGTGGGCGGTGCGGGACTTTCTGCTCAAGCACCGGGCGGGCGGCGAAATCCGCGGCGACGTAATGCAGAACTACGATGAAAGAGGTCGGGGAGATTTCCGCGTCGCGCTTTCGAGCACGCTCAATCCGGAATCGCTTGCGCCGTTTTTCCAAGGGACAAAGCAGTGGCAGCGCGATGCCGCGGCGCGGCTTGCGTTGTTCCGGTTTCCCGATGCGCCACGGCTGACGCTGAGCGGCCGCGGTACGGAGCCGGGCCTCGATACGATGGCGCTGAGCGGTGATTTGCATCTCGGCCGGTGCAGTTATCGCGGCGTGGATGCGCGGAGTGTGGATGCAAATCTGCGCTTCAACAACAACGTGCTGCACGTGGACAATATCGATATCAACCGCGCCGAAGGGCCTGCGTCCGGCGCGCTCACGTTCGATTTCACGAAGGACCTCGTGTACGTGCAGCAGGTGCGGCTGGGCGTGTTTCCGAACGATGTGGCAACGTGGATCGACCCTGCTCTGGTCGAGGACATCCGGCCTTACCGTTTTGGAAAGCACCCGCCTTTTTTGACTATCGATGGCGTCGTGGATCGGCGACGCGGCGGCAAAAATACGAGGCTCGACGTGAAGCTCAACGCGGAACGCGGCATGCAATACACGTTCGTCGGGAAGGAGCTCCAGTTCACGAAAGCGCAGGCCAATATGCTGTTCGACGATGACCGGCTGAAGCTTTCCGATGTGCGGGCCGAGATTTTTGACGGCGTGATCAAAGGCAGTGCCGATATTTCGATCGTGAAGGCGAAACCCGGGCATGTGGCAGAGCTGCGCTTCATCGCTGTGAACTTCGAGAAGCTCACGAAGTTGTATTTCGACTACAACGACTCGAAAGGAAAGATGAACGGTGTTTACAGCTTTAACGGAAAGGGCGACGACGGCCGCACAATGAAGGGCGAGGGCAAGCTGGAGATCACGGATGGAAACGTGTTCGCGATTCCGTTCCTCGGGCCGTTCAGCGATGTGCTGAACAAGATCGTGCCCGGACTCGGCTACAATCGCGCACGGAAGGCGTCGCTGACATTCGCGGTCGCCGACGGCATCATGAGCACCGGGAATCTGGAGATTGAAGGGAAGGGTTTTTCGATGTTTGGAAACGGCCGGATTTGGTTTCTCGAGGATCGCATGGATTTCGACATGAGATTGAATGCGCAGGGGCTTCCGGGCGTGTTTCTGCTGCCGGTCAGCGAATTGCTCGAGTACCGCTCCGTCTCAAAATTTTCCGAGCCGGACTGGAAGGCCAAGGTCATTCCGAGGCTCAATTTGCCGAAGCTGGAACGCTCGACGAAACCTCCTGCGCCCATGAAGCCGGCCGGTTCCGCCCGCTGACTAAATACTCGCGCCGAGGAATGTGTGGATGCCGCACTCGGTCTTGTCGAAGCCGGTCCAGCGGCCGGCGCGTTCGTTTTCGCCGCTCTTCGCCAGACTGGTGCAGGGCTGGCAGCCGATGCTGCGGTATCCTCGATCGTGCAGCGGATTGTAGGGAATTCCGCGTGATTTGATCTCGGCCCAGACGGCGTCGCGATCCCAGTTGGCCATCGGGTTCATTTTCGCGATGTAAAGTTCGCGAAGGTCGTCGAAGCGGTAGAGTTCAAGGATCCGTGTCTTTTCCCGTGTGTCGCTCTGCTGTCTGCGCAAACCGGTGATCCACACGGAGAGTGACGAGAGCTTCCGTTGAAGCGGTTCCACCTTGCGGATGGTGCAGCAGGCATCCGGCGCTTTCTTCCAAAGTTCCGGTCCGTTTTCGCGCGCCTGGTCGGCGAGGGAGACGGATGGTTGCACTCCTTCGATGGATATTCCCCAGTGGGCTTCAAGGCGCGACTTCAGTTCGTAGGTCTCGGGAAAAAGGAGGTTCGTATCGAGCGTGAAGATGGGGAATTTGAAGCCGGCTTTCAGCGCGTGGTCGATCATCACGAGCCCGGCACCCTGAAAGCTTGTGCCGATTCCGGCGTTGGTTCCAAAGCGCCCCCAAGCCCAACGAAGTATCTCCTCCAGCGGAGCGGTTTCGAACGAGTCGGCAAGTTGCCGGACCTCGGTTGGGCTGAGTTCATCGATGCGCAGTGACATTTTCTAAAAAACGGACGGGAACGGTGCTCGCGGTCCCGCTCCAATGCAAGAGAGTTATTGGGCGCTCAGCGCCCGGCGGGATTCGGGGCCGCATCGCGGAATGCGGGCGGGAGCAACCGGCTCTCCTCCGGAAGCATCGCGCGCGTCTTTGCGAGTGCAAACGCCGCTGCCGCATCGCTCTCACGACCGGTGGCGAAGAGCGCGAGGCCATGGAAAAGTGCGGTTTGCGGTTCGGTCAGAGCCGTCGCCGGCACGTTGGCAAAGGCCGCGAGTGCCTCTGCGGAGTGGCCGGATTTCAGTTCGGCCAGAGCGAGTGTGGCGGCGATTTCCGCGTTGCCTGGATTTCGCCGCGCGAGCATGCGCGCTTGTGCTGCGGCGTTTTCCGGGTCGCGTTCGATGAGTAGTGAAAGGCGCACCATTTGATTGCGCGCGGCATCGTTCGCTGGGTTGAGTTCCGTCTCGCGTGTGTAAACGCGCAGGAGTCCCTCGGCGGAGCGTTCGGCGGTGTAAATTTCCGTGAGCTTCGCGAGTGCCCACCTCGCATCAATGCGGTTTGCGGAGTCCCACAGGATGTCCCGCTGCTCGTCCTTCCACCCCCACGCGGCTGCGAGTTTGAGTAGCTCCGTTGTGTTTTGGAGCACCTCGTTTGCAGCGCCGATTGCGGCATCCCAGCGGTGTCCGGCGTTGATGGGGTCATTCATTTCGCGCAGTGCGCGTGCCGCGTAGGCGTGGCGGAGATGCTCGAAAGTGCCCCAAGATTCCAACTCGTCGCAACGCCGGCGGAGATTGCGCCAGTCCGCGAGAGCGAGGTGGCTCTCGGCGGCGCGGCGTGCGATTTCAGGAGTGCGCGTGAGGCGGGGCTCCAACTGCGCGGTCCATTCGACGGCTGCGGCGGCCATGCCGTTCTCGTTCATCCAACTGAGAATTGCAGACACATCGCCCGCATCGCGTGCGCCAGCTTGAAGCTCTGAGAGCGCGGTTTTGAACCGCGCCTCATCGAGATTGCGCAGGATGCCGAGCTGGCGGATGCGGTCCGCAGTTTGCACAGGCCGCAGTTCGAGGAGCCGGGCATTGGTTGCAAGCGCGGATGCGAAGTCCTTCCGCCGGATGAAATGATCCGCGAGCGCGCGGAGAGCCGCAGCCTTCTGCGTGGGATCTTGCGCGAGTTTCTGCAGCGAGGACACCGCGGCGGCGATGTCCGCCTCGGCATTCGAATACGTGGTGACGTTGCTCGCGAGCTTGAGTGCGAAAGCGGGATTCTCCCGAGCAAACTTCACCGCTTTCCGGTAGGCGGCCTCGGCGTCTTCGTGGCGTGCGAGGGCGGTCATCGTGTCGCCGAGCGCCTCGTGGTAGGCCCCGTCCGTCCGGGCATCCTCGGGAACCATCTGGAGCGCCGAGACTGCAATGTTTTCGCGATTCCACCGCAGTGCGGCGCGTGCCCATTGCACCGCAGCGCCGGTTCCGCCTTTGTCGAGCTGCGCGACGCGGGCCCAGGCCTCTACGGAACCGGGACTTTGCAGCCGGTCGAGCGATTCGGCGGCGATTCGTGCGGCGGTGACGGATTCCGGGTTCTCGATTAGTGCACGCTCGGCGGCACTGTGCGCGGCCTGGAAGCGGCCGCTTTGAAAATGAATCACCGCCTCCTTTTCCACGCTGCGAGACTTCCATGCCTGGTAGCCCGCGGTCGCGGCCCAGATGACGAGCACGAAAATCCCGACAAACGCCGCCAACTGGAGACCCAGTTTTTTCCAAAATGGCGCGGCTGACGGATGTTGGCTCATGATTACCGCGTGCTGACTAGCAAGCGCCCGGCCAATGCGGCGATATTAATTGCCGTAGCGCACCCGTGTCTTGCGAGGCTTGCGTCTGAGGCGGTTGCCTGCCACGTTTCCCGTTCATTCGTAATGAACCAAGAACTGCTCATTTATCTCGACGGCCAGATTGTTCCTCAATCCCAGGCAAAGATTTCTGTTTTCGACCACGGCCTGCTTTACGGCGACGGCGTCTTTGAGGGCATCCGTTTTTATAATGGCCGCGTCTTCCGTCTTGAAGAGCACACACGCCGTATTTTCGACAGCGCGAAGAGCATCCTGCTCACCATCCCCATGACGCCCGAAGAGATGATCCGCGCGACGGTCGAGACGATCAAAGCGAACGGCCTCCGCGATGGCTACATCCGCACCGTGGTGACCCGCGGCACGGGACCGATGGGCCTTTCGCCTTACAAGTGCCCGAAGGCGACGGTCTTCATCATCACCGCGAGCATCCAGCTTTACCCTGAAAGCGCCTACCAGACCGGGCTCACGATGGCCACGGTCGCCACGCGCCGCCCGCGCCACGACATCCTGCCGCCAGCGGTGAAGTCGCTGAACTACCTCAACAACGTCATGGCGAAAGTCGAGGCCATCCAGGCCGGCGCGGAGGAAGGCCTGATGCTGAACGACCAGGGTCTCGTCGCCGAATGCACGGGCGACAATATCTTCGTCGTCCGCGATGGCGCAGTCACCACGCCGCCGATTTCCGCAGGCGCGCTCGACGGAATCACGCGCAAGGTGGTCTTCGAAATCTGCCGCGAGCTCGGCATCCCGATTCGCGAACAGGAGACGACGCGGCACGATATTTTTGTCGCCGACGAATGCTTCCTCACCGGCACGGCTGCGGAGGTCATTGCAGCCGTGAAGCTCGACCAGCGCATCATCGGCGACGGCAAGCCCGGCCCCGTCACTCAGCGAATCATCGCACGCTTCCGCGAATTGACGCAGACCACCGGCACGCCGGTTTACGCCTAGTCACGAGCGGCCGCTTGCACCCCGGGCCCCGATGCTCCAATTTGTGACCCAATGAACTGCGACGTTTGCAAACAGAAGCCGGCTACCGTTTTCCTGACGCAGATCGTGGACGGCAAAATGCAGAAGGTGAACCTCTGCGAAGCCTGCTCGAAGGAGAAAGGTGTCACCGACCCCACCGGCTTTGCCCTCGCCGACCTGCTGCTCGGGCTGGGCGCATCGCAGGAGATGGAGAAAAGCACCGTCGGCGCGCGCTGCCCTGCGTGCGGGTTCAGCCATGCCGATTTCAAAAAGACCGGCCGCTTTGGATGCGCGGCCTGCTACGACACATTTGCCGACGGCCTCGAAAACATGCTCAAAGGCATGCACAAGGGTCTCGAGCATCGCGGCAAAGTCCCGCCGCGCCTGCTCAAGGCCAAGCTGCGCGACGAGGAAATGAAAAAGCTCCAGCGCGAGCTGCGCAAGGCCGTTGCCGATGAAAAATACGAGGCCGCCGCCGAGCTGCGCGACCGCATCCGCAACCTCGAGAACGAAGCGCATACCGCCAGCTGAACGCCATGCCGATTCACACCATCCTCTCCACATCCGGTGAATGGCTCCGCGGCGACGGCCCGCAAAGTCACATCGTCGTCAGCAGCCGCGTCCGCCTTGCGCGAAATCTCAACGGCTTCCCCTTTCCCGGCCACGCGAAGAAAACCGAGCGCGTCTCCGTCCTTGAGTGCATCAAGCCCGCCGTCGAATCCCTGCCCGAGATGGCCGACGCCCATTCCGTCTACTCGCAGGATTTGAGCGCGCTGGAAAAGCAAGTCCTCGTCGAGCGCCACCTTATCTCCCGCGAGCACGCCGCCAAAGGCCTCGGCTCCGCGGTCGTCATGAACAAAAAGCAGACGCTCTCCATCATGATCAATGAGGAGGACCACCTCCGCATGCAGGCCATCCGCTCCGGCTTGCAGTTGAAGAGCGCCTTCAAGCTCATCGACAAAGTCGACAGCGAACTTGGCGACAAACTCGATTTCGCCTTCCACAACCAGTACGGCTTCCTCACCGCCTGCCCTACCAACGTCGGCACCGGCATGCGCGCCAGCGCCATGATGCACCTCCCCGCGCTCGTCCTCAGCGAACAAGTGAACCAGGTCATCCAGGCCGTCAACAAAGTCGGCCTCGCCGTCCGCGGCCTCTACGGAGAGGGCACCGAGGCCATGGGAAACCTCTTCCAAATCTCCAACCAGACCACCCTCGGCGAAAAAGAAGAGGAGATCATCACCCGCCTCAACAAGGTCATCGAACAAATCATCCTCCACGAAAACAACGCACGCGCCACCCTCCAGCAAAAAAAGCCCGTCACCCTCCTCGACAACATCGGCCGCGCCTACGGCATCCTCCGCTACTCCCACAGCATGGCCAGCAAAGAGGCCCTGAACCTCCTCAGCTACCTCAAGCTCGGCGTGGACCTCGGCTTCTTCCCCGAAGAATGCCGCATGCAGGTCGACGAACTCTTCATCGAAACCCAGCCCGCCCACCTGCAAAAGAGCACCGCGCAAAAACTCCAGGCCGAAGAGCGCGACGCCCTCCGCGCCTCCATCATCCGCGGCCGCCTCGAAAAACTCCCCGCCCCCGCTCCCAAATCCGCCGCCCCACAAGAGCCCCCGGCAAAGCCCGACGACAAGGCGAAAGACTAACCGCCTTCTCCGGCATCCGTTCCCGTGAGTATTCCGTCGGCGAACTGCGAAAAAAGTCTCCGCATCTCCTTAGACGTCGGTCGCCGTTGTTTGATTGGCGCAAAGACACGAGTGCTCTTGATCTTGGCTTTGCTGACAGCGTGGAGCTCTGCGCAGGAGTTCAAAGATGGCGGCAGGTTCAGCCCCTACGGTCCGTCGAGTGCAGAAGTGAATGCCATTTTGAGCCGCGCGAGTGCAGACGCTAATGTCCTCCGGGAACTGTCCAGCCGACCACTCGAAGACACGTATGAAGCGTTAGTTGTCGCACTTGGATCGAGCGACCGATTTGATCCGAGATACAAGCCGCTAGTCCCGGTCGCAAAAGACATCCTTTTTACCCACCCCGACTTCGAGAACTTCATGCAGCGGACGCTGCGGAAAATGGTCACGTTGTCTAATCGGGACGGGAAAATGCCAACCACCACGGACGGGGCGCTCGATTATAAGGCGCTACTTGCGAGACCCCAAATAAAGCGGAGTCCCGAAGAGGAGAAGCAGTTTCAAATCTCGGAACGCCTGTGGCTGGCTGTGATTGGAATTGTGCAGAATCATCCCTCACCGGAGATGCGGATTCGCCTGCTCGGCCCGTGCCTTGAATTCTCGGACTACTGGTATGAAACAGGCGATGAATTCCGCAGAGGGCCTGCAAACATTGTCACCGGAATCCTCGCCGGAGCGGTCCAAAAGGCAACGGGCGAGGGAATCCCTCTCTCCAAAAACGGATATAGCTACGACGTAGAGATCGCCCGCGAATGGTGGCGAAAGAATGAGGCCAAATACAAATGGACTCCGCCTGCCGCGCAGCCTGCAGCGGTAGTGCCGTCGGGACCTCTTCCGACGCCGATTCCAAAACGGATTCTCCCCTCGCAAAACAGGAAGCCTGACGGCTCTAAAGATGGGGAGAGAAACGACGTAACGTCTGCCGGAAGTGGCGAGGCTGGAAACGGTGACGTATCCTCCATGCGCTACTGGTTCATTGGCGGCGCACTGCTGCTTGCCGCAATTGGCGCGCTTGCCCGGGCTCGGAATAGGAGACGCGTTCGGCGATGAATCTGCCGTTCCTTTTTCGCAGTCGAGGTCTTTGAGTCCGTCGAGTTAACGCGCGAATGCTCAACGGATGCGAGGATGGAATCCGAGGGAGACGAACTGGTAGATGCCGAACAGCGCGGCGGCGATGCCGAGTAAGAAGAGACCCGCGGCAGTCCGGCGATGTATGGGGTTATGCCCATATTTGCCTCCGCAGACTGCCCAGCCAAAGCCGGGAGCACCTTCAAGTCGGCAAATCGTGACACCAACGGGGTTGTGGAACATTTGAGGCGGCTTTTGGGTGGAAAATGGACAAAAATAGCCAAAATGGCGTAAAATACTGCATTTCAACGGGTACGCCACGATGTTCTGCGAGAACAGTCGGACAGATCTGCAGATCTGTCGGACGACTCTGCGGATCTGTCCGGCTACTCCGCCGATCTGTCGGGCGACTCTGTCAGAACAGACGAGCGATCCGCCCGATCGGTGCGACGACTCCGCCGGATTGCCCGGTGATTCCCGGAGAGCAGTGCGACGACTCTGGCGGGTTGTGCGGCAACTCGCCGGATTTGCCCGGCGACTCGGGTGGAACGCTCCGACAACCCGTTCGGATTGCGTAGCAACTCGCTCCGGTTGTCCGCGAACACTTCCAGTCTGACAAATGATCACGCCACCTGCCGCGGCAATCCGTCGTGTACGCCCGCCTCGCCCTTCCAGTCCGCCGCTTCGTCGGTAAACTTTCGCCGGCCCTCGCTCAGCGCCGCAGGTTCCCCTTTCACGTTTTCACGTTTTCACGCGACATCCCGGCGAGGTGGTGGAGTGCGTCGGTCTCGGTGCCGTCGGCGCGCTGCCAGCGCAGGTAGTTGCCGATGGCATTGGTGACGAATGATTTCGCCTCCGCGACGGCATCGGCAAGCGCAAGTCCGCGACCGAGGCCGGAGGCGACCGCCGCGCTGTAAGTGCAGCCGGTGCCATGCGTGCTCACTCCGGGGACAAATGGCGCGCTGTATTCGCTGAAGGAGCCATCGGGATGCACGAGCAGGTCGGTCGCGATGGCGTCGCGAAGATGTCCGCCTTTCATCAAAAACGCGCAGCCGTATTGCTGTGCAAGCTGCCGGCCGGCTTCGCGCATTTCCGCCACGGAGGAAATGGGCTGCCCGAGCAGCACGCGCGCTTCGTCGAGATTCGGCGTGATGAGCGTGGCGAGCGGAAAGAGCGCCTCCTTGTAAAATGAAACGGCGTCGTTCTTCAGCAGCGCATCGCCGCTTGTCGCCACCATCACCGGATCGACCACCAGCGTCGGACGCCGTTCGACTTTGCGCAATTCGCCAATCACCGCCTCCATGATTTCGCGGGAGAAGAGCATGCCGGTTTTCATCGCCGCGATGGGATACGCCTCGAACAGCAGACGGATCTGCTCGGCGACGATCGATGGCTCCATCGCCTGAATCGCGCTGACTTTCCCCGGCACCTCGGCGACGACGCAGGTGATCGCCGTGACGCCATACACGCCGAGCGCGGACATGGTTTTCAAGTCCGCCTGCGCGCCTGCCCCGGCGCTGTTATCGGAGCCGGCCACCGTCATTACAACTGGAAGATTCATGGCCGCACCCTTGCGGGAATCGCAGCGCGCGAAAAGCCGGAAAGCACGCCCTTGCCACCAAACGCGGCGTGGCGCATACACGTCGCCATGCCCGCAACTTTTGGTGAACTGGAAGGACTTTCCGTGACCGTGGACCGTGTCGCTTTCATGCCGCAGGTTCCCGCGCCGCCGGACAAGCCGTTCGCGTTTGTCTATTTCATCACCATCCACAACGGCTCGACCGAAACCGTAACCATCCGCGGTCGGAAGTGGGTCGTGTCGGACCTCAACGGTGAGACGATTGTGGTCGAGGGCGACGGCGTTGTAGGCCAGACGCCGAAGCTCGAGCCGGGGCAGACGTTTTCCTACAACAGCCATCACGTCATCGCGACCGACAGCGTCGCCGAGGGCGCATACATCGGCATTACGGAAAGCGGGCAGCCGGTCGTCGTGCGCATCCCGCGATTCGAGATGCTGTCTCCGGAATCCGAGTAACGCACGCTACCGCGCCGGACCGGCGGGAACGAAGGGGTTTCCTTTTCAAAGTAGACCGCTACACAGGCGGCATGAAAGCTCTTCCAATCGTCGCCGCCCTGTTCGCCTGCGCAATCTCCGCATCCGCCCAGGAACCGCCGGACGGCCAGTTCCCACCGCCAAAACCGTATGGCGAAAAGTGGGACAATCTGTTCACGGGCGCACTGGAGGACCGGTGGACGAGCATGAGTATGTCGATCAAGGCCCCGCACCTCTCCACGACGCCGAACCCCGACAAGCCGGGCGAATTCATCCTGCATATCGCGCGCGGACCGACCGGTGTCATCCGCTCGATGAAGGCTTACGAAAACTTCGTGCTTGAATACGAGTGGCGTCACTTGACCGAGGCACCGAGCGCGGGCGGCGGCAAGGGCACGAGCGGAAACTCCGGCGTGCTCGTCCGGCACAGCGCCTTCCCTGCATTCGGCGGACCTTTTCCGCGGGAGGGCTTCGAGATTCAGGTCTGCAATCTCGGCAACGGCTCGTGGTACACCAGCCACGGCGATATTTTCACGCTGCCGGGTTCAATCTCGACGGCGATTCCCGACCCGCGCTTCGGTCGCTCCGATTCGTGCGGCATCCGCTCGATGCCGGTGGTTTTCAACGGCAGCAAAACCGGCGAATGGAACCGTATCCGCCTCACGTGCATGGACGGGATGATTCAAAACGAGGTGAACGGCACCCTCGCCACGACGCTGCACCGCGTCTCGCCGCGCAAAGGCTACATGAGCATCGAAAGCGAGGGCGCGCCCGTGGAGTTCCGCAACATGCGCATCCAGGAGCTTCCTGCGGACCCCGAACTTGCGCAGAAGCACCTTGTTCCGCTGCTGCCCGAGCCGATGACGACGGACTACCTCGCCGAACGAAAGGCGACGGAGCTTCCGCAGGGAAACTATATCGCAAGCATCGACGCAAAGGACACGCTCGCGCTTTCCGCACTCGTCGCAGGCCTCGGTCTGCCCGATGTGCAGGTCACGGGACGGGTCGTCGTCACCGTGCGCGACGGGAAAGTGAGTGTCACCGCGAAGGATAAACCGGTCGTTCAATCCCAACCACTCGCTGCGGACGCAAAGGGCGTCCTCCATCTGGAGACGGGGAAATTCGCCCACGTCCTGCTCTTCAAGCCCGTCGGCAAGTAGCGCACCTGCCGGTTTTCATCCGCGAATCGTGACGGCGCGGGAGTGTCACGGCTTTTTTCGCGGAGAATTCACCATTTTCATTCACGCCGCGCTGGACTCCGCGGCGGGCGCTGCGTTATCGAATGTCCCCGCCAAAACGGACCGGCTTTTCAGGCCTGGCGGGAAAGATTCACAGCCCGTCCGACCACCGGTCCCCAATTTTTTCCGACCTATTTCATGAAATACATTTTTGTCACCGGCGGCGTTGTCAGCTCCCTTGGGAAGGGACTCGCAGCGGCGTCTCTCGGGACGCTCCTGGAGCATCGCGGCCTGAAAGTCACGATGCAGAAGCTCGACCCCTACCTGAACGTC
>SXGQ01881056.1_pt1 | contig 44897 bp, 47 predicted proteins | sample 3178371 | NCBI WGS metagenome assembly SXGQ01 (sample SAMN11356859, study PRJNA531348) | freshwater metagenome | isolation source: freshwater sample F1-20 | place: China: Fuxian Lake, Yuxi | collected 2017-12-25 | reverse complement strand
GAAGGTCAGGGTCCCGAGCACAGTTCGGCCCGTATCGAACGCGTCCTCACCTTGTGTGCCGAGGACAACATCCAGGTGGTCAACGCCACCACGGCCGCTCAGTACTTCCACGTCCTGCGTCGGCAGATGCACCGCGAGGTTCGCAAGCCGCTCGTGATCTTCACGCCCAAGCAGCCATTGCGCATGAAGGAGAGTCGCTCACCGCTGGTCGAACTCGAGCACGGTTCGTTCCAAGAGGTGCTCGACGATCCGTTCGTGAGCGATGCGTCGGCCGTCAAGCGACTCGTGTTCTGCTCGGGCAAGGTGGCCTGGGATGCCATGGCCGAGCGCGACAAGCGCAAGGCGCCGGTGGCGGTCATTCGAGTCGAGCAGCTCTATCCGTTCCCGATCGAGCAGATGTTCAATCTCTTGAGTCGCTACCCGAACGCCCGTGAGGTCGTCTGGTTGCAGGAGGAACCGAGCAACATGGGACCGTGGCACTTCGTCGAGCACCGTACGTGGCGCGTGAAGGAACAGGGTTACGACCTACGGCACGTGGCGCGAGTGGCGAGTGGTAGTCCGGCAACCGGCTCCAAGACGGTCCACGATCAGGAACTGGCCGATCTCATGGACGAGACCTTCGCCGGTTTCTGATTCTCAGCGCAGATTCAGCCCGAGAATCGTCTCGAGATCTTCGATGGCCTGTTCGGCCGACACGACCTTGATGGTCGTCATCCCCATGAGCGCCGCGGGCTTGAGGTTGATGCCGAGATCGTCGAGGAACACGCATTCGGTGGCCGAAACACCGAGTAGTTCACAGGCGATCTCGTAGAAGCGTGGCTCCGGTTTACGGACCCCGACCTTGGAACTCTCGACCACGGCATCGAAACGAGCCATGATCTCGTTCATCGCGAGTTCGCGCTCGTCGGCGGGTCGGTCGGCGCGTCCGTCGCCACCGACCATGTTGTTGGTGAGGCACGCCGTGAGGAAGCCGGCCTCGCGGACCCGGTCGAGGGCACGAACCATTGTGGGGCGAACGTCACCGCGCAACAGGGCGAGCACCTGTGAACCACGAATGTCGAGCCCGAGGGCGGCCGCGTCGCGGGCGAACTCGTCATCGAATTCGGCGGCTCCGATATCGCTGCGTTCGAAGCGCGCCCACGCGTTGTCGTGCGGATTGGTGGAGTTCACGCGTCGAATCGAGTCGAGCGGAATCCCTCGCTCCGCTTCGAAGCGGTTGAAGGCCTCGAAGGGACTGCTGAGGATCACCCCGCCGAAGTCCCACAAAACCGCTCGATGAACCCCGGAAACCGCACTCGTCACACGACGATCGTAGGGCGAGCCGGTCCGGACGCCCCCATGGATGCTTGACTAGAGCGGGTATGGCTCGCCACGTGATCGTCGACGGTTCCAATATCGCCACCGAAGGGCGGTCGCAGCCCAGTCTCAAGCAGTTGAACGAGGCGGTCATGGCGTTCATGGCCGAGAATCCGAAGGACAAGATCACCGTCGTCGTCGATGCGACGTTCGGTCATCGGATCGATCGCAAGGAAGTCGCCGAATTCGACGAAGCGATCGCCAACAACGAGCTCGTGGCGCCCCCGGCGGGCACGGTCGGACGCGGTGACGCCTTCGTACTGATGATCGCCCAGAAGGTCGGCGCGTCCATTCTGTCGAACGACAGCTACCAGGAGTTCCACGGTGAGTACCGGTGGTTGTTCGACGAAGGCCGACTCATCGGCGGTAAGCCCGTGCCCAACGTCGGATGGGTGTTCGTGCCGCGTACGCCGGTGCGCGGTGAGAAGAGTCGGCGGGCCCCGGCCGGGAAGAAGGCGCAGAAGGCTCCCAAGGTGAGTGCGGCGGCCATGAAACCGATGCCGGTGCCCAAGGCCCCGCCGCCCGGTGCCTCGCTACCCAAGAAGAAGGTCACGACCGAGGCCAAGCCGTCGGCCCAGCGAGCCGTCAATGGTGTGCTGCCGTTCCTCCACTTCGTGGAGAAGCACCCCATCGGTTCGGTCGTGAAAGGTGTGGTCGACAGTTATTCGTCGCACGGGGCGTACGTGAAGATGGGTGAAGTCAACGGCTACGTCCCGCTGCGGCTCATGGGCGACCCCATGCCGCGCTCGGCGCGTGACGTGATGAAGATCGGCGACGAGGTGTCTCTCGAAGTCGTTTCGGTCGTGGCCACCCGTCGCAGTATCGACCTGAAGCCCACTGGTCGCCGCGGTTCGGCCAAGGTCGTGGAAGAAACCACGGTGGCCTCGACCAAGAAGGCTCCGGTGAAGAAGGAGCCGGCCAAGAAGGTCGCGACGAAGAAGGCTTCCGTGAAGAAGGCTCCCGTGAAGAAGGAGCCAGCGAAGAAGGCTCCGGCGAAGAAGGCTCCGGTGAAGAAGGAGCCGGCGAAGAAGGAGCCGGCGAAGAAGGTCGTGGTCAAGAAGACGGCGGCCAAGAAGACGGCGGCCAAGAAAGTGGCGGCTCGGAAGTCGGCCGCCAAGAAGGGCGCCGTCAAGTAGGCATGCGCATCGCCACGTGGAACGTCAACTCGCTGCGGGCACGGTTGCCGCGGGTCGAGGACTGGCTGGCCGACGTGCGCCCCGACGTGTTGTGCATGCAGGAGACCAAGCTTGCCGAGGACGCGTTCCCGCATCTCGCGTTCGAACAACTCGGTTACCAGTGCGTGCATCACGGCCAGGGGCAGTGGAACGGGGTCGCCATCGCCTCTCGCGTTGGTCTCGACGATCCGGTGCGCGGCTTCGCCGACGGTGCACCCGCCGACCCCGAGGCCCGACTCGTGACCGCCACGTGTGGCGGAGTGCGGGTGAGTTCGGTCTACGTGCCCAACGGGCGTTCACTCGACAACGATCACTATCGCTACAAGCTCGAGTGGATGCAGAGGCTTCTGGTTCATCTCCAGGAGAACGAGGACGCGACCCGACCTGTGATCGTCACGGGTGACTTCAACATCGCGCCCGACGATCGTGACGTTCATGATCCGAAGGCCTTCGTCGGGGCCACCCACGTCAGCGAACCGGAGCGTGAGTCGTTGCGGGCGCTCGAACGGTGGGGTCTCTCGGACGTGTTCCGCAAGTTCTACGAGGGAGATCGCCTCTTCTCGTGGTGGGATTATCGATCGGGTGACTTCCATCAGGGTCGCGGCTTGCGCATCGACCTCGTGATGGCGACGGCACCCGTCGTCGATCGGGCGCGCTGGGCTATCGTCGATCGGAACGCGCGTAAAGGTCAACAACCGAGTGACCACGCACCCGTTCTGGTGGATCTGAATGACTGAACAGCATCCGGCCGAGAAGGCCTTTCGATCCGGCATCCAAAGGGCTTTGCTCGAAGTTCGTGGAGCCAACGACATTCCGGCGGAGAACGCGCGTCAACGTCTCGCCAGCGCTCTGCGCGCCGCGCTCCAATACGCCGCGACGTCGATGGCCGATGACGAGCCGATCCTGAAGGCGGCCGAACTGATCGAGCAAGCAACATCGCACCTGGAGCCCGGTCCGCACGGTCGGCCCTATCACGGTTCGGCGGAGGGCGCGGTGGGTGGAGTGCCGAATGGCTTCACGAGTTACAGCCCGGTCACCGGCCCGCTCAACGCGCTCGCTTCGGTCGTGAACTTGTCGGCCGGTGACAACGAGGTCGTGGCCGATGTGATCTACGGCGACGCTTACGAAGGTCCTCCGGGACATCTGCACGGAGGACTCGTGGCGGCGATCTTCGACGAGGTGCTCGGATTCGCACAAGCCTTGTCGGGGGCGCCGGGAATGACCGGCAAACTCGAGATCACGTACCGTGCCCCGACCCCGTTGCACGTTCCGTTACGTGTGGTCGGACGTTACGACCGGATCGAGGGTCGCAAGATCTTCACGACCGGCACCATCCATGCCGGCGACCGCCTCTGCGCTGAAGCCAAGGGCCTCTTCATCTCGGTTCGTCCGGAGATGTTCGGCGGTCTGGGTCAGATCCGCGATCAGCAGCACTCGACCGACTGATCGTCGCGAGCAACTGCTCGCCGTGTCGATGGACGGTGGAACGTCCGACTCCTTCGATGGCTTCGAGCTCCTCGAGTGTCGTCGGTCGACGTTCGGCGATCGCGCGCAGGGCCCGGTCCGACAGGATCATCGCCGTCGAGACGCCCGCCACCCGCGCCGCGGTTCGGCGCCATTCGTCGATGGCCGTGGTGAGCGGGTCGATCGGCGCGACCGGTTGACGTCGACGTCGTTGACCTTCGAGGAAGTCGGCACTCGGCGGCTCGGGTGACGGCGCGACCGGGAGGCGGGTCAGGAAGGCGCTCGGCTGCGCCGACCGACCATTGCGGTGCGCAGCATGCGTGAAGGCGAGACGATCCGAGGCCCGAGTGATCGCTACATAGGACAGCCGAATCTCTTCGTCCTTCTCGTCGGTGGTCTTGGCCGAGTAGTGGGGGACCAATCCTGAATCACAGCCGGCGATGACGACTCCGAACCACTCGCGCCCCTTGGCGGCGTGGAACGTCACGAGTTCGACGGCATCCGGGCGCGAGTCGGCCTGGAACGGTCGGGCCGTGCGAACCCAGGTGGCGAAACCGAGTCCGTCGCGACCGCCCTCGGCGAGGAACTCATCCACGGCATCGGCCACCCGACGGCGCGCGGACATCTCCTCGTCGGTGGCTTCGGTGTCGGCGTGTCGGGCATCGCGACTCCACGTGGACAAACGTTCACGACTCGTCTGTTCGGCCGCCGCCCGCACCGCCACCTGGATCGGGTCGAGGGCGGCCGAGCCACTGACGACGACCGGGATCCCGACGCGCTCGAGGGCTGCTTTGATCGGTGGCAACTGGGCGTTCGTGCGGGCCAGGACCGCGATGTCGCGCCAGCGTCCCATGGGCAGTCGGAGACCGGGAACTATTTGCGCGATGCCGGCGGCCTCGGCCGTCTCGTCGGCGAAGCGATAGGCAACGGGAACCTCACCCGCCGACCGCGTCGAGCGCAGAGGGGGCGGCGATCCCGAACCGCTCGACAGCGCGTCGAGTCCGGTCGTCACGATCTGCGGTGTGCAGCGGTAGTTCTGGTCGAGTCGAACGACTTCGATTCCCGGGAAGCGATCCTCGAGTCGCAGTAGTAGACGTGAGTCGGCGCCGTTGAATCCGTAGATCGCCTGCGACGGATCGCCCACGAGCGTGAGATCGTCTCGTTGTCCTCGCCACACGTCGAGCACGGCTTCTTGTAGCGGGTTGATGTCCTGGGCCTCGTCGACGAAGAAGTGGCGGAGGCGCCAGCGATTCGCCGCCGCGAATGACGGATCGTCGAGGGCGATCGAGATGTGCAGTTCGAGGAGGTCGTCGAGGTCGATCACGCCTCGTTTGCGTTTCAGTGCCTCGACGTCCTTCATCACCTTGGCGACTTCACCCCAACCGGCACGGGAAGTCCTTCCGGCTTCGCGGGCCGCTTGCTCGAGTCGATCCGGTGATACTCGTCGGGCGCGCGCCCAATCGATGTCGGACACGATGTCGTAAAGACGGCCGGTGCGGCGGGCGCCCATCACCTCGCCGACGAGTCGGGAACGATCGGACACGAGCGTTGGGTGACGGCGGTCGTGGTCGTCCCAGTACTGACGGAGGAGTCGTAAGGCGACGGCATGGAAGGTGCCCGAAATCGGTTGGTCCCGCAATCCGAATGTGCTCAAGCGTCGACGAAGTTCGCCCGCCGCCTGGCGAGTGAACGTGAGTACGACCGTGTGCGACGCGTCGGCGGCACCGGTCAGGCAACGATGCGCGACCCGTCGGGTGAGAACGGTCGTCTTTCCCGAACCGGCCCCGGCGATGATCGCGAGCAGAGGGGCAGTCGACGTGACGGCCGCTGACTGAACGGGATCGAGTCCGGCGAGGACATCGTCGGTGGTCGGTGTCGTCGCCATGAAGCAAGAGTACGCCGTCGGTGTCGATCGGCTCTCGGCCCGGTCGCCCTCGTCGGTGAGCGGTGTCTGGCTAGGGTCGGTTCATGCCGTACCCGCAGCGACTTCTGAACGACGACGAAGAGGTGGCCCTCGATATCCACCCGCACTGGTGGTACTTCGCCCAACCGGGGGCGGCCGTCATCGTGTCGGCTCCGCTCTTTCTCTGGACGCTCGCCGCGCTCGGCGACGCCGCGTGGGAATCGGCAGTTCGTTGGATCGCCGGCATCGTTGCGCTCCTCTCGATCGTGTGGTTGGGAGGTCGTTGGCTCAAGTGGCGCACGACTCATTTCGTGATCACCTCGGATCGACTGATCGCTCGAAGTGGTGTGGTCGCCAAACGCGGTATCGAGATACCGCTCGAACGTGTGAACAACGTGAGTTTCAACCAGTCGATCTTCGAACGGGTGATCAAAGCCGGTGACCTGCTGATCGAGTCCGGTGGCGAGGACGGCCAACAACGTTTCACCGACATTCTCCGACCCGATGAGGTGCAGAACCTGATCCACCTTCAGATGGAGGAGAACCAGCGGCGCACCTTCTCCACTCCGCCATCGACGGCCGACGTCGCCACGCAGCTCGAGAAACTCGAAGGTCTCCGCGATCGCGGAACGATCTCGGCTGATGAATTCGAGACCGAGAAACGGCGGCTGTTGGGCGGCTGATCTGTCGACTAGGTGTACGACGCCGATCTAGCGTCGGCGCAGGGCGACGACACATCCACCGAATCCGCCGCCGGTCATCCGGGCTCCGATCACACCGGGCGTGGCGAGCAGTCGATCGACGGCCGCATCCATCATGGGGGTCGACGTCTCGAAGTCGGTCGCGAGACTTCGATGGCTTTCCACCATCAGTCGTCCGACTTCGGCGTCGTCGGCCGCGGTCAGAGCGGTCACGAAGTCCCGGACCCTTTGGTTCTCCGTCACGACGTGCCGGGCGCGCCGTCGGATGAGATCATCGCCGATGGCTTCCACGTCGGCGACCGTCGCCTGACGTAGAGGTCCGATCATCTGCTCGGCGCGTCGCGTCTCGTCGACGCGATCGGCGTATTCGCTTCCGGCGAGTGTGCGGGGGGCGATGAACTCGACCATCACTTCGAGATGATCCGGGAGTTCGATGTGTTCGAGATCGAGTGAGTGGCAGTCGATGAGCGTCGCGTGTCCGGGCCGACCGGCCACGATGCAGAGCTGGTCCATGATTCCGCAGGGCACACCCGACGCCGCGTGCTCGGCCCGACGGCAGAGTTGCGCGACTTCGGAGTCGGAGAGCCGGGACGAATCGTCGGCCAGAGCGATTCGAGCGACCGCAACTTCGAGAGCCGCACTCGACGAGAGACCCGATCCGATCGGAATCGTGGTGGTGACCCGACCGCGGAATCCGCGCACCGCCACGCCGAGGGCTCGTACCTCGTGGACCACGGCGGCCACGTATCGCCCCCACCTCGGTCGGAGGTCGTGGAGATCGACGTCGGACACCGCGAAGCGGGTCGGCTCGGGTTCGTCGGCCGATTCGAGATGCCATCGGCCATCGTCGGTGTCGTCGCCTTCGATCGTGGTGCAGCACTCGAGGACCATGGGCAGCACGAGGCCGCCGGTGTAGTCGGTGTGGTCGCCGATCAGGTTGACCCGACCCCGGGCCGATGATTCGACCACGGGTGATCAGGCGAGGTGAAGGGTCGCTGCGAAACGCTCGAGGGCCTCGGTGTCGAACGGCGCGCGCAATGCGAGGTTGATCTGATCGGCGCCGGCTTCGACGTATTGCCCGATGCGATCGATCACCTCGGCATCGGAGCCGGTGAGAACTCCCGGGCGTACGCCATCGGCGAGCATGCCGAACTGCGCGCGCAGACTTTCCTCGGTCCACGCGATGCCCACGTTGACCGTGCGACGCACTTCCGACGGTTCGCGTCCGACTCGCTCGCAGTGTTCCGTGAGTACCGCGCTCTTGTGGGCGAAGGCCTCCGGCGACACGAAGGGGACGTTCCAGCCATCGGCGTAACGAGCCGTGATCGCGAGTGTCCGCTTTTCGCCTCCACCGCCGATCCAGATGGGTAGCCGTTCCTGGATCGGACGCGGTTCGTTGCGGGCTTCGTGGAGCGAGAACCACTCGCCGGCGAACGACGTGACGTCTCGATGCAGGAGGCCGCGGACGCACTGCACGGCTTCCTCGAGTTGATCCATGCGGGTCTTCACCTCGGGAAACGGAATGCCGTAGGCGTTGTATTCCACGACCGCCCAACCAGCGCCCAGACCCATGTCGGCCCGTCCGCCCGAGACGTGGTCGATGGCCGTGATCATCTTGGCGAGCACGGCCGGATGCCGATAGCCGATCGAGTAGACGAGCGAACCGACGCGGACGCGTGAGGTTTCGGCGGCGAGCGCTGCGTGCATCGCAACGGCCTCGTAGCACGCCGCATCATCGGGTTTGCCGGTCGCGCCGTAGAAGTGGTCCCAGATGGAGATCCAGTCGAAACCCAGATCTTCGATCTTGCGCCACAAAGGCTTCAGGACGTCATACGAGGTGTGCTGCAGGCCGGTGTGGACTCCGAACCGTGTGTTCTCGAACATGGTGTCACCGTATCCGACGACCTCAGTCGGGTGATCGTCCAACGGAAGACGGTCGGTATTGTCGGGCCATGGCAACCGCGCGAGTCGAGGCGAACATCGGAACGGTCGAGCTCGAGTACGAGACCATCGGCTCACCGACCGATCCGCCGGTTCTGCTCGTGATGGGTTTCACCGCCCAGATGATCTCGTGGCCCGATGCTTTCGTGCGCCTTCTGGCCGACCGCGGAATGTACGTCATCCGTTTCGACAACCGGGATTGCGGTCTCTCGACCAAACTCCACGGAGTCACCGTCGATGTCGACCCCGTGATCGCCGCCGCCCTGACCGATCAGGCGCCGCCGCCGGTTCCTTACACGCTCTCCGACATGGCGTCGGACGCGATCGGCCTGCTCGATCATCTCGGTATCGAATCGGCACACATCGTGGGGGCGTCGATGGGCGGGATGATCGTCCAGACCATGGCGATCGAACATCCGAAGCGGGTTCGCTCGCTCACGTCGATCATGTCGATGACGGGTGAACCCGAGTTCGGTGCTCCGCTACCGGAAGCGGCCGAAGTGCTCCTCGCGCCGCCGGCCACCGATCGCGCCGAGAACATCGAGAACGCGATCCGCTACTCGGTGTGGCAGAGCAAGCGCTACTTCGATCCGGTGACCGTGCGATCCGAAGCCGCGCGCGCCTACGACCGTTCGTTCTACCCCGAGGGTTCGGCTCGCCAATTGGCGGCCATCTACGCGAGCGGCCGTCGCACCGAAGGTTTGCAGAAGCTCGACCTGCCGACGCTCGTGATCCACGGACGTGACGACACCCTCATCCCGCCGAGTGGTGGCGAGCGCACAGCCGCTCTCGTCCCGGGATCCACGTTCATGTTGGTGGCCGACATGGGTCACGACCTCCCGGCACCGCTCCACGGGCTCATCGGTGGCGCGATCGCGTCGCACGTGGGTCTGGCCGAATGGCTACGAAGCGCCCGAGCCTGAATACGATCGGGCCATGGCTGGTCCGCTCTCTGGTTATCGCATCATCGAAATCGCCGGTATCGGCCCGGGTCCGTTCGCAGCGATGCTGCTTTCCGACATGGGAGCCGAAGTCATCCGCGTCGAAAGAAGTCAGGCGGTCCGTGGACCCGCTCCCGACACCCCGGGTGGCGACATCTTGCAGCGTGGTCGACGCAACATCGCGATCGACTTGAAGAATCCCGAAGGCGTGGAGACGTTGTTGCGACTCGTCGAATCCGCCGACGCTCTGATCGAGGGGTTTCGCCCCGGCGTGATGGAGCGTCTGGGTGTGGGCCCCGAGGTTTGTCTCGAGCGCAATCCCAAGCTCGTCTTCGGACGGATGACGGGTTGGGGTCAGACCGGCATGTACGCGCAGGCGGCCGGACACGACTTCAACTACATCTCGTTGGCCGGAGCGCTGGCTCACTTCGGACGCGCCGGTGAGGGTCCGGTTCCGCCGATGAACATGGTGGGTGACTTCGGCGGCGGCGGCATGTTCCTCGCCTTCGGAGTCGTGTGTGCCCTCCTCGAGTCGGTCAAGAGTGGTCAAGGTCAGGTGGTCGACGCGGCGATGGTCGACGGCACCGCGATCCTGATGACCATGTTCTGGGCCTTCTCGCAGATGGGGGCCCACGACGAGAACAATCGGGGAACCAATCTCCTCGACACCGGCGCCCATTTCTACGACGCCTACGAGTGCAAGGACGGCAAGTACGTCTCGATCGGTTCGATCGAACCGCAGTTCTACGCCGAATTGCTTCGACTCACCGGCCTCGACGGCGATCCGGAGTTCGCCAAGCAGATGGACAAGTCGAGTTGGCCGCACCTGAAGAAGCGGATCGCCGACGTCTTCCGCACCAAGACCCGCGACGAATGGTGCTCGATCATGGAAGCCACCGATGTGTGCTTCGCTCCGGTGCTCACGATGAGTGAAGCGGCGCGTCATCCGCACAACGTCGAGCGCAAGATGGTGATCGACATCGCCGGTGTCAAGCAGCCGGCTCCGGCCCCGCGGTTCTCGCGGACGGTCCCCGAGGTGGCGGCGCCGCCGGCCCACCCGGGCCAGCATTCGCGCGAGATCCTGACCGACTGGGGATTCCCGACTTCCGATGTCGAACGACTCATCGGTTCGGGGGCCGTGGTCGACGCGTGAGCACGGTCGTCTTCCTTCACGCGCATCCCGACGACGAGTCCATCGCCACCGGTGGTTCGATCTCACGCGCGGTTCACGAAGGACATCGCGTGGTGCTCGTGATGGCGACCGATGGTCGCCATGGTGAAACCCCCGCTGATCTCGGCGACGACACCCTGCCCGAGCGCCGGCGACGCGAGACCGAGGACTCGGCGCGGATTCTCGGCGTGGACGATCTGCGGTGGCTGGGCTACCACGACAGCGGAATGACCGGTTGGGCGCAGAACCAGGAGCCGCAGGCCTTCGTGCGCGCCGACGTGGATGATGCGGCCCGTCGACTCGCCGACGTCCTCGAGGAGGTCGCGGCCGACGTGATCGTCTGTTACGACTGGCACGGCGGTTACGGACACCCCGATCACATCCAGGTTCACCGCGTGGGTCACCGGGCGGCCGAGATCGTGCGCGATGCCGGTCGATCGGTTCGTCTCCTCGAGTCCACGATGAATCGCACACGTATCGCCAAGATGATGAGCGAGAATCCCGAGAACGAAGGTTTCGACCCCGAACAACCGGCCGACGATGGCAACCCGTTCGGTTCGACCGAGGACGAAATCACGATGGCGGTCGATGTTTCGGCGTTCGTCGACACCAAGCGCGCGTCGATCGCCTGTCATCGCAGTCAGATCACCGACAGCAGTTTCTTCCTGCAGATGCCCCCTGAGGTCTTCGCCATGGCTTTCGGAACCGAATGGTTCATCGAGCCCGGGCAACCTGGCGGCGCCCGACCCGGATGGTTCCTGTGACCCGGGTGCATCTCGTGCGCCACGGTCGGGCCGCCGCCGGCTGGGACACCGATCCCGATCCGGGTCTCGACGAAGTCGGGCGCGATCAAGCGCGACGAACGGCGGCCGACTTGGCCCGATTCGATCCCATGACGGTGCTCTCGAGTCCGTTGCGGCGTTGTCAGGAGACCGCCGGATTTCTTCTCGCAGCGTGGAATCTCGATCCGGTGGCGCTCACCATCGCCCCCGAAGTGCGCGAGATCCCGTCACCGGAGGGCATACCGATGGGCGAGCGGGTGCCGTGGCTGCGCGCCGCGATGGCCGGCACGTGGACCGAACTCGGTTCTCCGTTCGTCGAGTTCCGCGATGGGGTCGTGGAATTCGTGACCTCTCGTACGGTCGACACCGTGATCTTCTCGCACTTCATCGCCATCAACGCGGTGATCGGCGCATGCATCGGCGACGACCGGCTCGTGATCGACAGCCTCGACAACGCCTCGGTCACCGTGGTCGACGTGCAGTCGAACGGTGAACTCCGTCTCGTCGAGCGGGGCCGGCAAGCCGACACTCTGATCCGCTGAACCGGCAGACTGAACACATGCGTTCGTTCGTGGCCTCGGTGTGCGGTGTGATGCTCGGTCTGTCGGCATGCGGCGCGGGTGATTCGCAGGGTGACACGCTGGCCCCGCTGCCGACGCCGGTCACCACGAGTGCCACAACGATTCCCGACTCGACGACGTCGACGATCGCCGTGAGCACTTCGTCGACATCGTCGTCGTCCACCTCCTCCACCTACCCCGAGACCAGCGACCTCGTGTTGCGCGCCGATTCGTTGGGCGACATCCGGTTCGGGGTCGAACCCGACGCGGCGATCGAATACGTAACGGCGTTACTCGGCGAGCCCACGTCCGACACCGGCTGGATCGACGCGGTCTCCGAATTCGGAACGTGTCCGGGCACCGAAGTGCGCGGCGTGAGTTGGGGAGATCTGAGACTCCTGTTCGGCGACGAGAGCGACTTCGATACGGGTGTGCGTCACTTCTACCAATGGCAGTACGGCCCGGCCGGTGACGTCACGGCCGATGAAGTGGCCGACCCGCTCGGGCCGGCCACCGATGGCGGTATCTCGATCGGTTCGATGGTGGCCGACATCGATCGTGTGTACGACAACGCGGAGATCTTCACCGACGTCGTGTTCGGTCCCGGGTTCGAACTCGAGCCCGGTCTGTGGGGCAGCTTGTCCGACGATGCGTCGACCGGACGTGTGCTCGCCCTGTACGGGGGCACTCCGTGTGCCGAATGACTAGGGTCTGAATTCGTGTCGGCGTTGATGTTGCTCGATCTGCACGAGTCGTGGGCGTGGTTCGTGATCGTCGCCAACGGCTTGGCTGGAGTCTGGGCCCTCGGCGCCCACCGATTCGCGGGTCTGCGAACCCGGGCCTTGTGGTGGTTCACCCTCGTGGCCGAGTTGACGATCTTCGTGCAGGTGACCCTCGGCGTGATCCTGGTCAACAAGGAAAAGCTCGAGTTCCCGCAGTTCCATGCGTTCTACGGATTCGTGGGCATCATGGCCGTGGCGATCATCTACAGCTACCGCAACCAGATGCGGCATCGCTTGTATCTGCTCTACGGGTTGGGTGGGCTGTTCCTGATGGGGCTCGGCATACGAGCGATGCTCGTCGGCCAAACCTGAGCGTCAGAGCGCGCCGGCCAACTGATCGAGTTGGGCCGAGAGTCGATTCGGCAACTTCGGGCCGAACTGGGCGTAGTGATCCTTGATCTGAGGGATCGCGGCGCGCCAGCCGTCCACGTCGACCGACAGCAACTGATCGAGATCGGCCTTCTCGATGCCGAGCCCGCTCACGTCGAGCGCGCCATCGGTGGGCAGGTAGCCGATCGGTGTCTGCACGGCGTCGGCCGCACCCGAGACCCGCTCGAAGACCCACTTCAACACGCGGCTGTTCTCGCCGTAGCCGGGCCACAGGAATCGACCGTTGTCATCGCGGCGGAACCAGTTGACGAAGAAGATCTTGGGCAACTTCGAGGCATCCGACTTCGCACCGATGTTCAGCCAATGAGCGAAGTAGTCGGCCATGTTGTAACCGCAGAAGGGGAGCATGGCCATGGGGTCGAAGCGAAGATTGCCGACTGCGCCCTGCTGGGCGGCCGTGGTCTCCGAAGCCATGATCGATCCGAGGAACACCCCGTGCTCCCAGTCGAAGGCCTGGGTCACGAGCGGCACCGTGGTGCGACGACGTCCACCGAACAGAATGGCCGAGATCGGCACACCGGCCGGGTCCTGCCACTCGGGAGCTGCCGACGGGCACTGTGACGCCGGGGCCGTGAAGCGAGCGTTGGGGTGGGCGGCCGGCGTCTCGGACTCCGGTGTCCAGGCATTGCCCTTCCAATCGGTCGCCCGGGCCGGAGCGTCGTCGCTCATTCCCTCCCACCAGACATCGCCGTCAGAGGTGAGTGCCGTGTTGGTGAAGATGCAGTTGCCCCACAGCGTGTGCATGGCGTTGGCATTGGTGTCGTAACCCGTGCCCGGAGCCACACCGAAGAAACCTGCCTCGGGGTTGATCGCGTAGAGACGACCGTCGGCGCCGAACTTCATCCAGCAGATGTCGTCACCGATGGTCTCGGCCTTCCAGCCCGGAATGGTCGGCACGAGCATGGCGAGGTTGGTCTTGCCACAGGCCGACGGGAAAGCAGCGGCGATGTACTTGGCCTCACCGGCTGGATTGGTGAGCTTGAGGATGAGCATGTGCTCGGCGAGCCAGCCGTCGTCCCGGGCCATCACCGAAGCGATGCGCAACGCGAAGCATTTCTTGCCCAGCAACGCGTTTCCGCCGTAGCCCGATCCGTACGACCAGATCTCGCGAGTCTCGGGGAAGTGCACGATGTACTTGTTGTCGGGGTTGCACGGCCACGACGAGTCGGCCTGGCCGGCGGCGAGTGGCGCGCCCACAGAATGCAAGCACGGAACCCAGTCGTTGTTGCCGAGGACGTCGAGTGCGCCCTGACCCATGCGGGTCATGATGCGCATGCTCACCGCGACGTACGCCGAGTCGGTGAGCTGAACGCCGATGTGGGCGATGGGTGATCCGAGTGGCCCCATGCTGAAGGGCACGACGTACATCGTGCGACCCTTCATCGTCCCTTGGTACAGGCGGGTCATCTCGGCCCGCATCTCGGCCGGTTCGCGCCAGTTGTTGTTGGGGCCGGCGTCGTCCTTGTTGGCGGAGCAGATGAAGGTGCTGTCCTCGACGCGGGCGACGTCACCCGGGTCGCTATGCGCCCAGTAACTGTTCGGACGCTTGGCTTCGTCGAGTTTGGTGAAGGTGCCGCTGTCGACGAGCAACTGGCAGAGTCGGTCGTACTCTTCGGCCGAACCGTCGCACCAGTAGATGTCGTCGGGCTGCATGACGGCTGCCCAATCGGCAACCCACTTCTTCAGCCGCTCGTTGCTGCTGGTACCACTCATTGTCTTGTCTCCTGGGGGGTGAGGCAGGATGCCGGAAACAGAACACCCGGCTAGAAGCCGGGTGTTCCCATGTCGACTTCGGATCCGAGACGCAGACGCGTCGCGAGTCCGTTGTCGTCGAGATCGAACACGACCCGCTGGCCGGGCCGCAGCATGCGGAAGATGCTTCCTTCGAGTGCGTCGGACGCCAGCTCGTGTTCGAGAAGATCGGAGTCGGAGAGGATCAGACCGGTTCCCGTCGAGGGATCGAAGGCCTTGATGACTCCCTGCATCGAGATCAGTTGCCGGTCTTGGAACCGGTCGTGGTGCCGGACTTCGTGCTCGAACCGACCTTGGTCACCTTGCCGGCGCGGATGCAACCGGTGCAGACGTACAGACGCTTGGGCGTACCGTTGATCAGGGCGCGAACCCGCTGGATGTTCGGATTCCAGCGGCGCTTGGTGCGCACGTGCGAGTGCGACACGGACATACCCCACGAGGGGCGCTTGCCGCATACTTCACAAACTGCTGCCATGATCGTTCTCTCTTCTCGACCCGATGGACGCCGGGCACTGGCGCTCTGACGGGAACCAAATGCTACCTGCGGATTTCCCGACAGCCCAAGTGATGCGGGCGATACATCCGATCACAAGGAGCGATCAGGACACGGGGGAGGGGTACCATCGGTTCGTGGCTGCGCCCGTCCTGACCCCCGAGGGGTCGTCTGAGCGATTCGATGCCGACCGCCTGCGGCGCACGGTCGTGGCCTTTCGCGATGCCGTCCGGGCCCACGCCCCCCGCATCAACCGCCTGAACGTCTACCCGGTGCCCGACGGTGACACCGGAACCAACATGGCCCGCACCCTGGACGCCGTCGTGGCCGAACTCGACCAGGCGGCCCCGGAGATCGAGTCGACCTGCCAGGCCATCTCCCACGGCTCGCTCATGGGGGCGCGCGGGAACTCCGGAGTCATCCTGAGCCAGATTCTGAGGGGCCTCGCCGGCCGACTGTCCTCGACCGCCTCGAACACCGCGACCGAGGTGGCCGAAGCTCTGAGCGATGCCTCGTCGGCGGCGTACCAAGCGGTGGTGAAGCCGATCGAGGGCACGATCCTCACCGTGGTTCGCGAGGCGAGTGAGGCGGCCAAGGCCACGGCGGCGCGCGGCGACGGTTTGGCGGCCGTGTTGCGGGCCGCGCGCGATGCCGGCCGGGCCGCCCTCGACCGCACCCCCGACATGCTCCCGGTCCTGAAGGACGCCGGTGTGGTCGATGCCGGTGGAGCCGGATTTCTGTTGTTGCTCGACGCTGCTCTCAACGTGGTCGATGGCGAACCCATCCCGACGCCCGAGGATTCCATCGGTGGCGATGCGATCGACACCCCGCTTCCGGCCATGGTCGCCCCCGATCGACACGAGCCGGGTTCGGTGGCCGACCTCCGGTACGAGGTCATGTACTTCTTGCATCTGGTCGACGAGAAGATCGCCGAATTCAAGACCGACTGGGCCGAGATCGGTGACTCGATCGTGGTGGTGGGTGGAGACGGACTCTGGAACTGCCACGTGCACACGAACGACATCGGTGCCGCCATCGAGGTCGCCATCGATCTCGGTGGCCGCCCCAAGCAGATCCGGGTCACCGATCTCTTCGAGGAAGTCGCCGAACATCATGCGGCCCTCGATGCCAAGCACGCGATCGTCGGCCTGCCCTCGGTCACCACGGCCGTCGTCGCGGTGTGCAGTGGCAGCGGTCTCGAAGATCTCTTCTCCCAACTCGGAGTGCAGGGCATCGTGACCGGCGGGCAGACGCTCAATCCGTCGACGGCCGAACTCCTCGAGGCGGTCGATCATGTGAACGCCGATCAGGTCATCGTGCTGCCCAACAACAAGAACATCATCCCGGTCGCCGAACAACTCGACGGTTTGTCGAACAAGAAGGTTCGCGTCGTTCCCACGCGATCGATGCCCGAAGCCCTCGCCGCCCTCGTCGTGTACGACCCCGAGGCCGACGTCGACGCCAACCTCGACAACATGACCGGGGCGACGTCGGCCATGGCCACCGGTGAGATCACCCGCGCGGTGCGTGACTCGAGCAGTGATGCCGGTCCGATTCGTGAAGGTGACTGGATCGGCATCGTGCGCGGTGACGGCATCGTCGCCGTGGCCGGGAGTGCCGACGGAGCGGCCATCGCATTGCTCGGCCACCTCGTCGCGCCCGACCGCGAGATCGTCACCGTGATCGAAGGGGTCGATGCCACGCCATCGGTCACCGAAGCCCTGCTCGCGTGGCTCGCGAACGAGCGCCCCGACGTTCAGGTCGAGTGCCACCGCGGCGGTCAACCGTTGTATCCGTATCTCTTCGGCGTCGAGTGAGCGAGAACCAGCACCCGATCACCTTCCGCGAACTCGCCGGACTCGACCTGTCGCGCCTCAAGTCGGTTGGGTCGGGCAAGCGCAAAGAGGCCTTCGAGAAGTTCGGAATCGAGAATCTCGCCGATCTCCTCACGCATTATCCCCGCCGGTGGATCGATCGCACCCGCGAGGCGAGCGTCGGCGAGTTGGCCGAAGGTCTCGATGCTCTCGTCGTGGCCGAGGTCCGTTCGGTCCAGTCGTCACCTCGCGGGCGAGGACCGCAACGTGTGAACGTCGTCGTCGGCGACGACACCGGCACTCTCTCGGTCGTCTTCTTCAATCAGGGTTGGCGTGAACGCCAACTCGCACCGGGATCTCTCGTGGCTCTGCACGGTCGCGTGTCCTCGTTCCGTGGACGTCTGCAGATGGCCAACCCGACGGTCGATGTGCTGGGTGATCCGGGGGAGCGCCCACGACCGATCGTCGCCGTTTATCCGCAGAGCGAGAAGATCGATCTGCCGTCGTGGGTCGTCCGACGGGCGATCGACGAAACGCTCAGCCGTTGTCGTCAACGCGGACTCAGCGATCCGGTGCCGGTCGAGATCCGCGAGCGTTATTCGCTGGTGCCCCGTCACGAGGCCTTGTACGACCTCCATCTACCCGAGACCTTCGCCGCCAAAGAGGCGGCGCGGCGACGCCTGGCTTTCGACGAACTCCTACGCGTCCAACTCGTGCTCGTCATGCGCAAGAGGGTGATGGAACGCGATCAATTGGGCATCGCGCATCGCATCGGTGGCCCACTCGTCCGGCGTTTTCTCGACACGCTTCCGTATCGATTGACCGATGCCCAGGTCCGTGTCATCGGTGAGATCGAGCGCGACCTCGCCGATGCCCGCCCGATGCATCGATTGCTCCAGGGAGACGTCGGCGCCGGCAAGACCCTCGTTGCCGTCGAGGCGATGCTCGTCGCGGTCGACGGAGGTCATCAGGGGGCACTCATGGCCCCGACCGAAGTTCTCGCCGAACAGCACGCGTCGGGGGTGTCCCGACTCCTCGACGGTCTGCGCATCCCCGATCCCGACAATCTGTTCGGCGAGCGTGCCGTGCGAGTCGAACTTCTGACCAATCGCGTGACCGGAGAGCGTCGGCGCGAGGTGTTGGCGGGGCTGGCCGACGGATCGGTCGACATCGTGATCGGAACCCACGCCCTCATTCAGGAGGGTGTCGAGTTCTCCAGCCTCGGTGTCGTCGTGATCGACGAACAACACCGCTTCGGCGTGGAGCAGCGGGCTGCACTTCGCGACAAAGGTGGTGAGGGTGGACGCGCCCCCGACGTCCTCGTGATGACGGCCACCCCGATCCCGCGCACGGCCGCCATGACGGTCTATGGCGATCTCGACGTGAGCATCCTCGATCAGAAGCCGCCCGGGCGTACGCCGATCGTGACGCGACACGCGGTGGGTCCGCTCGGGTCGTCCGAGGTGTGGGCCGACGTGCGCGAGCGCGTGGCCGATGGAAGGCAGGCGTACGTGGTGTGCCCGCTCATCGAAGAAAGCGAGAAACTCGAAGTCGCCTCGGCCGAGGAGACCAAGGCCCGTCTCGAGAGCGGCGAACTCGCCGGTTTGCGTATCGGCCTCCTGCACGGTCGGATGCCGTCGGCCGACAAGGAGTCGGTGATGGACGCCTTTCGCGAAGGCCGACTCGACGTTCTGGTGGCGACGACGGTCATCGAAGTCGGCGTCGACGTCCCGAATGCGACGGCCATGGTGATCCTCGATGCCGACCGATTCGGGATCGCCCAATTGCATCAGTTGCGCGGACGCGTCGGCCGTGGTTCGCACGAGTCGGTCTGCTGGCTCGTGACGTCACCCGCCGATGAAGCCACTCCCGGCCTCGTCGCCGAGATGGGTCCGCGCATCGAGGCCCTGGTGTCGTCCGACGACGGCTTCTTCCTCGCCGAGGCCGATCTGGAGTTGCGAGGTGAGGGCACTCTCATGAACAAGGAGCAGAAAGGTCGCAGTGATCTGAAGCTCGCGTCGCTCCGACGTGACCGCGAGCTCGTGGAGATCGCCCGCGAGGCCGCATTCGCCATCGTCGACACGGATGTCACTCTTTCCGACCATCTCGAACTGAAGGACGAGCTGAGTCTCTTTCTCCGACCCGAAGACGAGAAGTTCCTCTTCAAGAGCTGATCCCGTCTCGCTAACCTGCGCGATGTGGAGGGGCTCGATCGTCTTCGCGTTCGGGCGCGTTCGGTGCATCCGGCGGCTTGGCTCGTCGGGGTCGGCGTCATCTGCTTCGTCGTTCTCTTCGGTTGGCTTGGAGTTCGCCATCACCGCAATTTCGGTACCTGGTCGTTCGACATGGGGATTTACGACCAAGCCTTCTGGCTCGTGTCGCGCGGTGGACAGAGTTTCATGACGGTCCGCGGTCTCGAGTTCTGGGGTCACCATCTGAACTTGATCGTCATCGCCTTCGTTCCCTTCTATTGGTTGGGCGCGGGTCCGGCATTTCTGTACGTCGCCCAGGCAACGGTGATGGGTCTCGCCGCGGTTCCCGTGTATCTGCTCGCGCGTGATCGATTCCTTTCGCCATGGCTCGGCTCGTTCTTCGCGATCGTTTTTCTGATGTACGCGCCGATCCAGTGGATCGTCTGGGCCAACTTCCATCCCGAAGCTCTCGTGGTGGCCCCGATGCTCATGGCGTGGTGGTGTGCGCGCACCGATCGTTGGCGCTGGTTCTCGTTCTTTCTCGTGCTCGCGCTGTCGACCCGCGAAGACACGGCACTGGCCGTGGTCATGCTCGGAGTGGTGATGATGGTGTCCGAACGGCGTTCGCTCCTCGCCGTCGTGAAGGCCCGTGCTCTCTCGGTGCTCGATGCAGTGACTCGCCGTCGAAGCCTGGCCGCCCTCGCCACCGTCGTCGGCGGAATCGTGTGGTACCTCGTCGCCACGCGTCTCGTGATCCCGCACTTCAACCGTGGTCGCGAACCCTTCTACGTGCGCGCGTACTACGGCAATTACGGCGACACCACCTTCGAAGTCCTCGGTGAGGTGGTGCGCCATCCGAATCGAGTGGTTTCCGACGCCACCCAACCGGACCGCATCCGCTTCTATCGCGACTTGCTCCTGCCCTTCGGTCTCACGCCACTTCTCGCACCGTTGCAGTTGCTCGTGGCCGCGCCGCAGATGCTGGCGAGCGTGATCGGTCTCAGCCCGTACGCGCGTCAGATCCGGTGGCAGTACACATCGGTCATGATCGCACCGCTGACCGTGGCCATGATCGACGGTGCGCGCAACCTCTGGCGATTCCGACGGATCCGGGTCGCGTTGATCGTGTTCCTGGCGGCTTCGTCGATCGTCTCGAACATCGCATGGTCGAACTCCCCGTGGAGCGACAACGACTCGGTGTGGTCGACGCCGAACGATCGGGTGACGGTTCTTCGACGAGCCGTCGATCTCGTTCCCGATGACGTGACGGTCACGGCGACGTATTCGTTGCTGCCGCACCTCACGCACCGAGAGCAGATCTACGACTGGCCCAATCCTTGGGTGCCTTCGTACTGGGGCGAAGACGACGGGTACCGATTGCCCGATCCTTCGGAGATCGAGTGGATCGCCGTCGATCGCCGACAGGTCGGAACGGCGGAGACATCGCTCTTCGAATCACTCATTGCGCCGGAAGGCGACTTCGAGGTCGTGTTCGACCAAGACGATGTCGTGGTGGCGCGTCGAAGCGGGTGACGGATGGGAGTCGGCGGACGGCGTTGGCAGTCCTTGCCGCTCACTCCTCGTCGGGTAGGACGAGGTCCCAGCGGTCGAGACAATCGCGGCAGCGGTACGCGACCACGTCGCCGGGAAGCCACGTGCCGTCCTCGCGCGGATGTGTGATGAGAAAGCACCGACCGCCGCAATCGACGCAGACGATTTCGGCTTCGGGTTCCACATGAGCAGTCTGCCCCGAGGCGACTCGTAGCATGGCGATGTGCGCGTGGTGGCCGGAAGTCTTCGTGGACGAGCCATCAAGGCCCCTGAAGGCGACGCGACCCGACCGACCACCGACCGGGCACGTGAGGCACTCTTCAATGCGCTGAACAGCCTCGGAGCAATCGATGGGTCCAACGTGGCCGATCTCTACGCGGGTAGTGGTGCGCTCGGCATCGAAGCGCTGTCGCGTGGGGCCGCCCGATGCACCTTCGTCGAGCGCGATCGACGGGCTCTCGAGGCGATCCGGTCGAACATCTCACATCTGGGTGTCTCCGATCGATCGAGCGTTCTCGCCGGCGACGTCCCGACGCTTCTCGCCGGATTGCGGCAGTTCGATCTCGTCCTGGCCGATCCGCCGTACGGCTTCGACGAATGGGGTCGTCTGCTCGACCTGATCGCACCGTGTCTGGCCCCCGGTGCGCTCGTCGTGGCCGAAAGTGGCCGGGAATTGTCACCCTCGATCGGGTGGGAGATCGTCCGCGCCAAGCGTTACGGCCGGGCCTGGGTGACCTTCTTGCGACGTTCGAGCACCGACTGAACCGGTACCGTGTTCGCCATGGCGGCGAGTGGTGCACTGACCACGCTCTATCCGGGCAGTTTCGATCCGTTCCACCTCGGGCATCTCGACGTGGTCGAACAGGCGGTCGAACTCTTCGGATCGGTCGTCATCGCCGCGATGCACAATCCCGGAAAGCCGAGCGGCTCGATCGATCTCGCAACGCGGGTCCAACTGATCGAGGCGAGCGTCGCGCATCTCCCGACGGTCAGGGTGGAGGCGCATCCGGGGCTCGCCATCGACGCGGCTTCGAGGGTCGGCGCATCGTTCATCGTGAAGGGTCTGCGCACGGCGGCCGATTTCGAAGTCGAGCAACAGATGGCTCACACCAACCATTCGGTTTCGGGTGTACGAACGGTGTACCTGCCGTGTCGGCCCGAGTATTCGTTCATCAGCAGTCGTTTCATCCGCGAGATCGCCCAGCACGGAGGTCGGGTGGACCACATGGTCCCTGCCCCGATCGCCGAGTCGATCAGGGCTATCTTGGGGAACCGGTCATGAGCCGGGCGGGTCAGGATTTCTTATGAACACCACATTCGACGACTTCGACGACGACACCGGTTCGTACGACCGGGCGGCCGAACTCGATCTCGGTGACTCGGGCGTGCTCCTACGGCGTGCGGTCGACATCATCGCCACGGCACCCAACATGCCCCTGTCGGCGTCACCCAAGATCGACCGCGACGAGATGCTCGATCTCCTCGAAACGGCACTCCAGCGACTTCCGAGTGAGTTGCGCGAGGCGCGCATGATGATGAAGGAGCGCGACGAGTTCATCGCGCGGACCCGGCGCGAGGCCGACGAGATCATCGATGCCGCCAAGGTTCAGGCCGAACGCTTCGTGCAGCGGGCCGAGGTGGTTCGGGCCGCCGAGCAGCGGGCCCGCCAGATCATCGAAGCCGCCGAGGACGACGCTCGTCGTCTCAAATACGAGACCGAGGACTTCCTCGACCAGCGCCTGGCGTCGTTCGAGATCCTTCTCGACAAGTTGTCCAAGACCGTGGCCACCGGCCGGCGCCGCCTCGCGATCGGATCTCATCGGGCGGACGAGGAGAACCTCCCCGACATGTACGCCGATGCGGGCTACGACGAGAATCCCGACGATACGTCGAACGCGTTCTTCGATCAGGACAACACTTCCAGTCGTTGACGAGGCGGTGAAGGTCTCGTGAAGAACCCGCTGTTGGTCAACGCACTCGAGTTGCTCCGCCGTCCCGGGACCGAGAAACCGATCTCACTCGAAGTCGAGGCCGCGGTGGTCGGGCTCGACGATCCGCGTCTCGTTCCCGATGCACCGGTCGAGATCGAACTCGTCTGTTCGAGTCTCTCCGACGGCGTCGTGGTGGAAGGTGACGTCCGGGTGGAGTTCCACGGTGAGTGTCGCCGTTGTCTGGCGCCGGTCGTCGGACGCCTCGACGTGCCGCTTCGCGAGCTCTATCAACAGACCCTGACCGATCCCGACGCCTTCCCTATCGAGAACGATCAGATCGATCTGAAGCCCATGGTTCGGGAGTCCGTCCTGCTCGATCTGCCCGACACCCCGGTGTGCCGGCCCGATTGTCGGGGGCTCTGCCCCTCCTGTGGGATCGACCTCAACACCGGCTCGTGCTCGTGTGTGATCGAGACGCTCGACCCTCGGTGGGCCGCCCTCGACGCCTTGCGAGACCAACTGCCCGACTGAGTCGGGGTGGTCGAACCTCGGTCCAGGGTGGGCTTGACCGGGTCCACCGGTAGCCTTCGGGGGCTGTTACGAGGAGAGTGCCGTGGCCGTTCCCAAGAAGAAGAAGTCCAAGTCGAAGACCCGTAGCCACCGCGCTGGCGCGTGGAAGCTCGGCTCGCCCTCGCGCAGCCTGTGCCCGCGTTGTGGCGCGGCCAAGATCCCGCACACGGTGTGCGGTGCCTGCGGTTGGTACAAGAACCGCGTGGTCGTCGAAGTCGACGCCTGATCACCCCTCAATCGGCGTGATGTTGCCCATCGCGGTCGACGCCATGGGCGGCGACCGCGCCCCCGACGAGATCCTGGCTGGTGCTCTCGAAGCATCGCGTCTCGGTTTTCCCGTCGCTCTGGTCGGACCCGAGGGTCTCCAAGGTGGGGGAGATCTGCCGCTGTTCGTGGCGTCCGAAGTGATCGCCATGGACGACGATCCGGCCAAGTCGGTGCGTACCAAGAAGGATTCGACGCTCGTGCGGGCCGCCGAAGCCGTCCGCGACGGACGCGCGTCGGCCATGGTGTCAGCCGGTAACACCGGAGCCACCATGGCGTCGGCCTTGCTTCGAATGGGTCGCATCAAAGGTGTCAGCCGGCCGGCCATTGCCACACCCATCCCGGTTCCCGGTGGGTCGCCGACGGTTCTGATCGATGCCGGGGCCAATGCCGAGGTGCAGCCCGAGTGGCTCGTGCAGTTCGCTCAGATGGGCTCGGTGTATTCGAAGCACCGCTTCGGTGTGGCGTCGCCGCGAGTCGGGCTGCTCTCGATCGGTGAGGAGCCCGGTAAGGGCGACACGCTCCGCAAGGAGGCCTACGAACTTCTCTCGCGGGCCGGCGGGATCAACTTCATCGGCAACGTCGAAGGTCGCGACGTCATGACCGACGACGTCGACGTGGTGGTGACCGACGGCTTCACCGGCAACGTGGTGCTGAAGACCCTGGAGGGCGGAATGCGCACCCTCGTGCGAGCGCTCCTCGCGGCGTTCTCCTCCAAACCCGAGTACAAGCCGCACGCCGACGTTCTGTTGCCGGCGCTTCTTCCGCTCTACGACGCGGTCGATCCGGATTCCACCGGTGGGGCCGTCCTGCTCGGTGTGGACGGTGTGTGCATCATCTCGCACGGGTCGTCGTCGGCGCGAGCCATCGTGAACGCGATCAAGGTGGCCGCCGACATGGTCGAACACGGCATGGTCGACGAGATCCGACGGGCCATCGCCGCCGCGCCGCTACCCGATACCGACTCGGCGTCGGAGTAGATTTCGAGACGATCGTCGTCACCGACTCGTGGTCGGTCCGACCCATCGGAGGAATCGTGCCTGCTGAAACCCACGTCGTCCCGGATCCGCTCGACCGGGACCAGATCTTCACGATCGTGCGCGACCTGTTGGTCGACATCCTCGAACTCGACCCGGAGGCGATCACCGAAGGCAAGTCGTTCAAGGACGATCTCGGGGCCGATTCCCTCGCCCTCGTCGAATTGGTCGAGGCGCTCGAGGAGGAGTTGAGCGAACGGACCGTCGGCTTCCGGATCGAAGACGAAGACCTCGCCGATCTGAAGACCGTGCGCGACGCCGTCGACTTCGTCCATTCCCAACTCCAAGCCCGCTGATTCTCCGGTCGGGGTCATGACCGAGTTCGCCGACGTCCACGAGTGGTGGTCGGCGCTGACCGGTCGGACGTTCGCCGATCCGACGCTTCTCGATCGGGCCATGGCCCACCGATCGTGGTGCGCCGAGAACGGTGGGGCACCTTCGAACGAGCGACTCGAGTTCCTCGGCGATGCCGTGCTCGGGTGGGTGGTCGCCGATCTCGTGATCTCCAAGTATCCCGAGTTCGACGAAGGACGACTGACCGATCTCCGCAAGGCGTTGGTGAGCGCCGAGGCCTTGGCCGCCATGGCCGAGCGGATCGACTTGGGTCGGTGGATCCTTCTCGGGGCCGGTGAGCGTGGAGCGGGAGGCTCGAGCAAGACTTCGATCCTCGCCGATGCACTCGAAGCGTTGATCGGTGCCGTGTATCTGGACGCCGGAGTGCCACGGGCGCGTTCGTTCGTGCGCAAACTCGTGACCAAGCCGATGCGCGTTGCCGCGCGACGGCTCGGTGAGCTCGATGCGCGGAGTCTGCTCATCCGAGTCTGCTCACGTGAATTCGGTCGACCGCCTCAGGTCGAGACTCACGGCTCGGGTGCGGCGCACGAGCCGACGTTTCGCGCCGCGGTGATCGTGAACGGTGAACGACTGGGTGAAGGAAGTGGGCGCTCGAAGAAGGTCGCGCTGCAGGAGGCCTCGGCCGCGGCATTGCGGGTGCTCGTCGAACGCGGCGTCGATATCGAACGTGCCTGAGTTGCCCGAGGTCGAAACGGTCCGGCGCGGCCTCGCCCGTCGATTCGTCGGCCGTCGCATCGACGACGTGTGGATCGGTCGTGAACGATCGGTGCGACGCACGAGCGCCCAAGAGGTCCGGATGCGGTTGCAGGGCGCCACGGCCGAACGGGCCGAGCGACAGGGGAAGTACCTTCTGTGCCCGCTCGACACCGGCGACGTGCTGATGGTTCATCTACGAATGAGCGGTCAACTCCTGATCGACGAGGCCGGGTCGGAACGCCCGCCACACACGCACGTCGCGATGTTGCTCGAGGGCGGCGACGAACTCCGATTCGTCGACCCGCGAACCTTCGGCGAGGTCGTGGTGTTCGATCCCACGGCGCAACCATCGGTGGTGCCCGATGTGATGTCGCTAGGAGTCGACCCCATCGCCGGTGAATTGACCCTCGCCGACCTGCGGCGAAAGCTGCGATCCACGCGGCGAGCGGTGAAGGCCGTGCTCCTCGATCAGCACATGATCGCCGGCATCGGGAACATCTACGGAGACGAGATCCTCCATCGCAGCGGTATCGGTCCGTTGTGTCCGGCCGACCGGATTTCGTACCCGCGTTCGGCCCGGCTACACGATGCGATTCACTCCGTGTTGACCGAAGCGATCGCCGCCGGCGGATCGACTCTGTCGGATGCGCAATACGTCGACCTGATGGGGGAGGGTGGTTCGTTTCAGGAACATCATCGGGTCTACGGACGCTCGGGCCAGAGGTGCATCACGTGCGGCCGGGGTCGGATCACCAGTCGCAACGTTGCCGGGCGCACGACCAGTTGGTGTCCGGTCTGCCAGCGCTGATCGGTGAGCCGATCGCCGTCTGGGGTCATCAACTAGGGTCGAGTCACCGTGTTCCTGAAGACGCTGACTCTCAAAGGCTTCAAGTCCTTCGCCGACACGACCGTCATGGACCTCGAACCAGGGGTGACGGTCGTCGTCGGACCCAATGGTTCGGGTAAGTCGAACGTCGTCGACGCCATCGCGTGGGTCCTCGGTGCCCAGGCGCCGAGTTCGGTCCGCAGCCAGAAGATGGACGACGTGATCTTCGCCGGCACCGCCAAGCGCCCGGCTCTCGGTCGCGCCGAGGTGACCCTCACCCTCGACAACTCGGCCGGACTCCTGCCCCTCGAATTCAGCGAAGTGAGCATCAGCCGCACGCTGTTCCGCACCGGTGAGAGTGAATACGCGATCAACGGCGTGCAGTGTCGTCTCCTCGACGTGCAGGAACTCCTGTCCGACGCCGGCGTGGGTCGCCAGCAACACGTCATCGTCAGCCAGGGCCAGATCGACGCCGTACTCAATGCGCGTCCCGAGGACCGGCGTTCGATCATCGAGGAAGCGGCCGGTGTTCTGAAGTACCGCAAGCGCAAGGAGAAATCCGAACGCCGGCTCGAGGCCACCGAGGCGAGCCTTCTGCGCGTCCAAGACTTGTTGCGCGAGGTCCGCCGTCAGTTGCGACCGCTCGAACGACAGGCCGAGGCCGCCCGTCGGCACGGCGACCTCGTAGCCGAACTCAATGCATTGCGAATCTTCCTCGCCGGGCGCGAGATCGCCGGCTTTCGCCGTCGACTCGAAGTTCTCTCCGGTGATCGCATCGAAGCGGGCCGTCGTGAGACCGAACTCCGGCGTCTGCTGTCCGAACTCGACACGTCGATCATGGCCGCCGAGGCCGAACTCACCGCCCGCGGCGACAGCGGTCTGAGTGACGAACTCGTGCGCGTCGAACAGCTCCGGGAGCGGGCACGGGGAATCGCCATGCTTCTCGTGGAGCGACGTCGTTCGTACGAACGCGATCGGGGACAACTCATGGACTCGGGCGTCGTGGCGTCGCTCGAAGCCGATGCCTCGCAACTCCGGACCGAACTCGACGACGTCCTGAGCGGGATCGGCCGCCTCGAACCCGAAGGTCAGGCTCTGGCCCACGACGAAGCGGCATTCGAAGGCGAACGCGCCGCGGCCGCCACGCTGTTCGACGGCCTCTCGTCACCGGCGTCGGCGTCGAGCGCGGCCGCTGAAGTGCGCGGTGAACTTCGAACCTTGCGCGCCGCGCTCGAATCGACCGAGGGCGAATTCCGTCGGGTGAATTCGCGTCTCGAGACCCTCTCCGAACGAGATGCCCGACTCGAGGTCGAGATCACGCGTCTGCGCGAACAACTCGAGCGCGCGCAGTCCGACGAAGTCCCTCTGGTCGCCGAGGTCACCGAAGCCGAGGCCCGTCGACTGACCGCGGAGGCCGAATACGAGGCTGCTGTGACCGCGCGAGCCGAAGCCACGGCCGAATCGTCGCGCTGGCAAGCCCGGGCCGAGGCGTTGCAACTCGCGCTCGACAGTGCGCGGGCGCGGGCCGGTGCCGAGCGTCTGCGCGACGTCGAAGGTGTGGTCGGAACTCTGCTCGATCTGGTGCAGATCGACGAAGGTTGGGATCTCGCCGTCGAGGCGGCGCTCGGTGAGGCGTTGTCGGCGGTCATCGTGGCCGACGCCGGCGCAGCGCGGCGGGCCCTGCAGCGTCTGCGTTCGACCGATGCTTCGGGTGCAGTGTTGTCGCTCGACGCGAACTTCCCCGACGCGCCGACGCGTCGGCCAGCCGGTGCCGAATCGGTGGCCGACCACGTCCGGTCGTCACGGGCCGACGTCACCAAGTTGGTGCAGTCGTTGCTCGCTCCGGCGATCCGTGTCGACGACTGGACGGCAGCCGTCGATGCCGTGATCGGCGACCCGACGGTCATCGCCGTCACGGCGAGAGGTGACCGCTTCACTTCGAGTGGTTGGCGCATCGGAGCCGCAAGCGACGGCGCCACGGCGTCGGCGCTCGACGACGCACTGTCCCGCGCCGAGACCGCGCGGGCCGAACTCGCGCGTCGGGAGCAGGCGGTGCGCGATGCATCGTCGGCTCAGCAGTCGGCGCGCGCGGTCGAACTCGACGTTCAGAAGCGACTCGACGCCAACGACGCTTCGTTCACGGCGGCCGGCGAGGCGTTGGCGCGGGCTCAGAGCGAACGGCGTGAACACGCATCGGAGATCGAAGGGCTCGATGTCACCCGCCGCGAACTCGAGGAGCGTCTCGTCGGTCAGCGTGGTCGGGTGTCCGAACTCGACCGGATCATGCCCTCGTTGGAACGCGAGGAAGCAGCCGAAGCCGAGGCGGCGCGCGTCCGGGGCGAGGCCCGAGCATCGATGGAGGCCAAAGCCGCGCTACTCGTCGGTCGGCGGCGGGATCTCGAAGTTCGTTCGGCCGGCTTGCTCGAGCGCAAGCAGTTCCTCGAGGACCGATTGGCCGATGTGGAACGCCGTCTCGAATCCGATGCCGAGGCGCGTGCGCAAGTTGCCGGACATCGTGAACGCATCGAACGGATCCTTCTCGCGACCGAACGTCTGTCGACCATCGTCGAGGCCCACCGGCAGACCATCGAGGCCCGCCTCGCCGATCTTCACGAGCGCCGTCGTCGGCAGAGCGATGAAGTGCGCTCTCTCGCCGGTCGACTCGACGAGATGCGTCGCTCACGTTCGGCCTCCGAGCGCGAACTCGAGGAGCTCCGCGAAGTTTCGCGCCGCAACGAGGTCGACGAGGCCGAGGTGAAACTCCGTCTCGAGGGCACGGTCGAGATGTTGCGTCGCGACCTCGACGTGGAGCCCGAGGTGGCCGAAGTCGCCGAGATGCCCGAGCTACCCGAGGGGATCAGCGCGCCAGCTCGCGTGCGCGACCTCGAACGCGAACTCCGACTCATGGGGCCGATCAACCCGCTCGCCTTGCAGGAGTTCACCGAACTCCAGGAGCGTCACACGTTCCTCGAAGCCCAACTCGAGGACGTCCGCAACACACGTCGCGAACTGACCCGGGTGATCGCGGCGATCGACAATGAGATCCAGCAGGTCTTCGCCGCGGCCTACGCCGACGTGAGTACCAACTTCACGCAGTTGTTCGGTTTGCTCTTCCCGGGTGGCAGCGGCCGACTCGTGCTGACCAACCCCGACGACCTGCTGGAGACGGGTATCGAGGTCGAAGCCAAACCTGGTGGCAAGAACGTGAAGAAGTTGAGCCTGCTGTCGGGTGGTGAGCGAAGCCTCACGGCGCTGGCGTTCCTCTTCGCCGTCTTCCGGAGTCGTCCGTCGCCGTTCTACGTGATGGACGAAGTCGAGGCGGCCCTCGACGACGTCAACCTGCATCGCTTCCTCGGTCTGATCAAGGAGTTCCGTCAGGAAGCCCAACTCCTGATCGTGAGTCACCAGAAGCGGACCATGGAAGCCGGTGATTGCCTGCTCGGTGTGAGCATGCAGCCGGGTGGATCCTCCAAGGTCGTGACCGAGAAGTCCGTCACCGGTTCCTGACGTCCATCGTCTCCCGAACCCACCGATAGAACAGGTTTGTCATGAACACGCAGGCGCTCCTCATCGTCCTCCTCGTCGTGGCCGTGGTCTTCGGCTTGGGCGTCGTGTTGCTGAATCGTCGTCGCGGATCGGGAGCCACGACCCTCGAACCGACCGTGGCGTCGAAGCCGACGGTCCTCGAACCAGCACCCCCGCCGCGAGTCGAGCCCGAGATCGTCGAGCTTGCCGAGCCAGATACGACCATCGCCGAGCCCGAGATCACCGAGCCCGTCGTCGCCGAGGTCGAACGTCCACCGACGTTTCGTGAGCGCATGGGCAAGGCGGCGGCCGTCATGGCCGGAGCGCTCGGTGGAGTGCGAGCGCGGGCCGGGATCACCGACGACACATGGGACGACTTGGAGGAAGCGCTCCTGCGGGCCGATCTCGGCCTCGGCATCACCAATTCGCTCCTCGATCCCTTGCGTGAACGCGTACGGGCCAAGGAACTGACCGACCCGAACGAACTCATCGATGCATTGCGCGCCGACATGAAGTCGCGACTCGCAGTCGCCGACCGGTCGCTGACGTTCGACGACGCGCTGCGGTCCCAGGACCTCGTGAACGTGTGGTTGGTGGTCGGCGTCAACGGCGTGGGCAAGACGACCACGATCGGCAAGATCTCCGCCCAACAGTCCGCCCTCGGTCGCTCGCTCGTGCTCGCGGCCGGCGACACGTTCCGGGCGGCGGCCGCCGAACAACTCGGCACGTGGGCTGAGCGCTCGGGGGCCGAACTCGTTCGCGGCGCCGAAGGCGGTGATCCGAGTTCGGTCGTGTTCGACGGAGTCCAACGGGCCAAGGCGCGTGGGGCCGACCTCGTCATCGGTGACACCGCGGGTCGCCTGCAGAACAAGTCGAATCTCATGGACGAACTGCGCAAGGTCCGCCGGGTGGCCGACCGGGAGCCGGGACGGGTGACCGAGGTGTTGCTCGTGATCGATGCCACAACCGGTCAGAACGGGCTCGCACAGGCGCGCGAATTCACCGAAGCGGCCGGCGTGACGGGTGTGGTTCTGACCAAACTCGACGGATCGGCCAAGGGCGGCATCGTGTTCGCCATCGAGACCGAACTCGGACTTCCGGTCAAATTGGTCGGCCTCGGTGAAACCATCGTCGACCTCGTGGCCTTCGATCCGGAGCAATTCGTCGACGCCCTGTTCGACCGATGACGTAAATCCGGGAACCGAACACGGGTACCGCGTCGTCGTAGTGACATGCGAACCAACCCAGCAGCCCCTACCGTTTCGAGGATGATCAAGGCCTCGGTCCCCGTCGTGCTCACCGCCCTCTTGCTCTCGGCGTGCGGGGACGACCCCGATTCATCGGGCAATCCCCCCGTCCTGCGAGTCGGTCAGCAGGCGTCTCCGGTCGGTGGGGCCATGGAATCGGCGGCCGCCGATTCGAAGATGTCGATGTATTACCCGACCGAGTGGAAGTTCGAGGTCGCCGGTGATCTGCCTGCGCTCGATGGTGACCTGAGTGCATGGGTGTTCCGTCCGGGGGCCGAACCGTCGGCATCGGAACTCTCGAAATTGAAGGACGCGTTCGGAGTCGATGGTGACTTCGCCAAGAACACCTCGGATCCCGGAACCGAATACGAATGGACCACGTGGATGGTCGGCCCCGACGACGGTTCGGGCCCCTCGTTGAGCGTGTCGTCCGATGCGATGCTCAGTTGGTGGTACAGCGAGGGCTGGATGGCGATGGCGACGCCCGGCGTTTCCTGCGTCGAACCGGCGATGGGGAGCGGTGAGTCGGGATCGGTCGACTCGAGTGGCGCAACCGTCGACACCGAAGTGATCGCTCCGTGCGAACCCGTCGAGATCGAACCGCCGGTGAACGTGCCGTCGAAGTCCGAAGCCGAAGATCTCTTCTTGAAGTTGGCTTCCGATCTCGGATACTCGAGGGACGAACTGATCCTCGAGACATGGGCCGATGAATGGTCCGCTGGTGTCACGGGTTACGTGAAGATCGACGACGTACGTTCGTCGCTCATCGTCAATGCGTCGTTCGGTGAGAACGGTCGGATCACCTACGCCGGCGGTTACCTCGCCGAACCGGAGAAGCTGGACGACTATCCGCAGATCGGCACCGAAGCCGGACTCGAGCGGTTGCGTGAGCAGTACAGCGGCTCGTGGGGTCCGATGTACCGAGGTGGCGGTATCGCGGTCGACGATGTCGCAACCGCCGAAGTCGGTGCGGCCTCCGGTGACGGCTCGGCGATCGAAGGGTCCGTCGACGACACCGTGATTCTCGACGACACCGTTCCGGTCGACGAACCGACCACGACCGTGCCCACGACCGATGCGCCGACCGACAGCGTGGTCGACACCGTTCCCGTCGATGACACCATTCCGGTCGACGACACCGTGATCATCGACGACACCGTTCCGGTCGACGACACCGTTCCGGTCGAGACCATCACCGTGACCATCGAGTCGGTCGAACAGGAATACGTGTACCTGTGGGGTGTCGACGGTGAGACCTACCTCGTCCCCGGCTACGCGTTCATCGCCGCCGAGGACGAGTGGGGGTATGTGCCGCGTTACGTCGTGGCTTCCATTCCCGATGAATACATGGAACAGGTCGCCCCCGACATGATGCCGCCGGTCATGGAAGAGCCCCCGGTGGCCGAGCCGCTGCCTGTCGAGACCTCGCCGGCCGGCGAGTTGCCGGCGGGCGCGATCACGCCGGCGCAAGCCGAATCGCTCGTGGGACTCGCCGAAGACGAAGCCACCAAGCAGGCCGAGGACAACGGCTGGCAGGTGCGTGTCGCGGCTCGCGATGGCGAGACTTTCCCGCTCACCATGGACTTCCGTGAGGATCGCGTGAATCTGACGATCGTCGACGGGTTGGTCACCGAAGTTCTCATCGGGTGACGAATCGAGTGGTGGGTAGCCTGACCACCTGATGTTCGACAATCTCTCCAATCGATTCGAAGGGATCTTCAAGCGGATCCGCGGCAAGGGTCGCCTGTCGGAGGCCGATGTCGACGAGGTCCTGAAGGAGATCCGCGCGGCTCTCCTCGAGGCCGACGTCAACGTTACGGTGGCCCGCAACGTCGTGGCGCGCATCCGCGAAGGCGCCGTCGGTATCGAGCAGTCGAAAGCCCTCGATCCGAGTCAGCAGGTCGTCAAACTCGTCAACGCCGAGCTCACCGCCATCCTCGGCGGCGAGACCCTGAAGATCTCGTACGCGAGCAAGCCACCGACCGTGGTCCTCATGGCCGGTCTGCAGGGTTCGGGTAAGACCACCAACTCGGCCAAGCTCGCGCGTTGGTTCAAGTCGCAGGGTCGGCATCCGCTGCTCGTCGGCGCCGACCTCCAACGTCCGGCCGCCGTCGAGCAGTTGCGAACTCTCGGCGGACAGATCGACGTTCCGGTCTTCAGCGAACCCGGCGATCCGGTGGCCACGGCCACCAAGGGCTTGGCCGAAGCGCGGCGACTCGGCAAGGACGTCCTGATCGTCGACACCGCAGGTCGTCTCGCGATCGACGGCGAGATGATGGAGCAGATCCGTCGGATCTCGGATTCCATCGAACCCGACTACACGTTCCTGGTGATCGACGCCATGACCGGTCAGGACGCGGTGAGCGTGGCCGAGGCCTTCCACGCGACCCTCGCGATCGACGGAGTGATCCTGTCCAAGCTCGACGGTGACGCGCGCGGTGGTGCCGCTCTCTCGGTCAAAGAAGTCATCGGTCGACCGATCGCCTTTGCCAGCACCGGCGAGAAGCTCGATGCCTTCGAACAGTTCCATCCCGACCGCATGGCCAGTCGCATCCTCGGCATGGGCGACGTACTCACCCTCATCGAACAAGCCGAGAAGGCCTTCGAGAAGGATCAAGCCGAAGCGGCGGCGGCCCGCCTGCTCGACGGCGAATTCACCCTCGACGACTTCCTCGAGCAGATGCAGTCGCTGAAGAAGATGGGGCCCCTCGGGGGAGTGCTCGGGATGATGCCCGGGATGCCCAAAGAGTTGAAGAACGCCAAGATCGGTGACGACGACCTGAAGCCGATCGAGGCGATCATCCGGTCCATGACCCCGGCCGAACGGCGCAAGCCCGACATCATCAACGGAAGCCGTCGTCAGCGCATCGCGACCGGCAGCGGACGGAGCATCGCCGAGGTCAACCGTCTCGTGAAGCAGTTCGGCGAAATGCAAAAGATGATGAAGCGCATGGGCGGCCTCGGCGGCAAGAAGGGCAAGCGTGCCGGTCTCGGCGCCTTGGCCGGTCTGGGTGGTCTGCCCGGCGGTGCCGGCCTGCCCGATCAGGGCGGATTCCCCTTCCCGCCGTCGCGGTAGGGCGTTGGGGGTCGGCGGGGGACACCGCTAACCTCACAGGGTTCCCGTGGACGGGTCAGTTGTCTGATCCGCCCCGTCCCAGCAGGAGTTTCGCCGAATGTCCGTCAAGTTGCGCCTCACCCGAGTCGGAAAGACCAAGCAGCCTCACTACCGCGTGATCGCGAGTGACAGCCGCGCGGCCCGCGACGGCGCGTTCTTGGAGATCATCGGTCAGTACAACCCGCGCCTCGAGCCGTCGGGTCTCAACATCGACAACGACAAGGCCGTTGCGTGGCTCATGAAGGGCGCCCAGCCCACTGAGCGCGTGCGCAAGTTGCTCGAGATCTCGGGTGCGTGGGCGCAGTTCACCACCGCCCGTGGCAAGTGATCGGTCGGAACCTGTCGTGACCGATCCGAATCAGATCGCCTCGCCGACGGCCATGGCCGTTCTCACCCACGTGGTGCGCTCGATCGTCGACGATCCCGACGCGGTGAGCGTCGAAGAGGTCGAGGGTCGCAACCGTGCCAAGCTCGAAGTCAAGGTCGGTCCCGGAGATCTCGGCCGCGTGATCGGGCGCCGTGGCCGCACGGCGCAGAGCATTCGCACCCTCGTGCGCGCCGCCGCCGCCAAGGACGGCAGCGAGGTCGACATCGACTTCGTCGATTGACGAACCCTCGGTCATGACCGAGTCCCGCCCGGCCGGGTTGCTCGAAGTCGGTCGATTCGGTCGACCGCACGGACTCAAGGGGCAGATCTACGTTTCGCTGTCGACCGACCGTGACGAACGTGTGGCGCCGGGGAGTCGACTCTGGGCGGGCGGCTGGCTCGTGGTGGAGTCGGCCAAGCGCATGGCCGATCGTTGGGTCGTGGTCCTCGAGGCGCACACCGATCGCGCCGCCGTCGAGTCGCTCGTCAACTGCACGATCTGGGCCGAACCGATCGACGACCCACACGCGGTGTGGGTCCATCAGGTCATCGGCGCATCGGTTCGTGAAATCGGCGGCACCGAGCGCGGTCGGTGCATCGGTGTCGTCGCCAATCCGGCCGACGATCTGCTCGAACTCGAATCGGGCGCTCTCGTGCCGGCCCGTTTCGTGAGTCGCGTCGAGCGTGACGGCGATCGGTTCGTGGTGTTGGTCGACGCCCCGTCGGGTCTGTTCGATCTGGAGGACGACCGGTGAGAGTCGACGTCTTCACGATCTTCCCGAATCTCGTCGATTCGTTCTGTCGGGAGAGTTTGCTCGGCAAGTCGCGCGACAACGGTCTGCTCGATCTGCGGTGTCATGATCTGCGCGAACACACCACCGACGTCCATCGGACGGTCGACGACTCGCCCTACGGCGGTGGTGCCGGCATGGTGATGCGCATCGAGCCGATTTTCGCCTCGGTCGAAGCCGCTCAGCCCCCGCGCCCACTTCTGCTCCTCAGCCCGGGAGGGCGTCGTTTCGACCAGCGCTTCGCCGAAGAACTCGCGACGGGCGACGGTTTCAGCCTTCTGTGCGGACGTTACGAAGGTGTCGACCACCGGGTGGTCGAGCATCTGATCGACGGTGAGATCAGCGTGGGTGACGTCGTGCTGTCGGGCGGCGAAGTGGCCGCGTGTCTGGTGATCGAGGCCGTGACGCGTCTTCTGCCCGGGGCCATGGGTAACGACGAGAGTCCGGTGACTGAGAGTTTCGGGGAACACGGACTCCTCGAAGAGCCACAGTTCACCCGCCCGGCGGAATTCCGGGGCTGGGGTGTGCCCGAGATCCTGAAGAGCGGAGATCACGCCCGAATCGCCCGCTGGCGTCTGGCGCAGGCGCTCCACCGCACGATCGCCGCCCGACCCGACCTCATCGAGGCCCGGGGCGGACTCTCTGAGCAGGATCTACGTCTGTTGGAAGAGTTCCCTGCCGTCCCGTATCCTTGAGCGGTTCCCGGAACCCGCCGGTTCCATCGATCGAGGACGACACCATGAAGACCACCGACATCGTTGACCTGCAGAATCTGCGCTCCGACATCCCGGCGTTCGGCCCCGGCGACGAACTCAAGGTCCACGTCCGCGTGGTCGAAAGTGGCAAGGAGCGCGTCCAGGTGTTCCAGGGCAACGTGATCGCCCGTCAGGGCTCGGGCGTCCAGGAGACCTACACCGTTCGCAAAGTGAGCTACGGCGTCGGCGTGGAGCGCACCTTCCCGGTGCACAGCCCGAGCGTGGCCAAGGTCGAAGTCGTCAAGAAGGGCGACGTTCGTCGCGCCAAGCTTTACTACCTGCGCGACCGGACCGGCAAGGCAGCCAAGGTCCGCGAGAAGCGCGACTTCTGATCGTCCTCACCAAGGACCTCTTCATTGGGCACTGACGACCTCGAGGACTTCGAGGCCGAGCGTGAGCTCCAGTTGGCGCAGGAGTATCAAGACGTGGCCGCGATGTTTCGCTACGCCGTCGAGACCGAGCGTCGCTTCTATCTGGCCAACAAGGTCGACGTCACCGTGAGCGGCGATTCGGCTCGGCCGCTGATCCAAGTGGAGTTGATCGACGCGTGGGTGTGGGACATGTACCGCAAGAGCCGGTTCGTGCCGAAGGTGAAGATCCTGAGCTTCAAGGACGTCAACGTCGAGGAACTTCCGCGCGACGAAGTCAGCGACCTCGATCGGGCCTGACCGCGTCGAATCAGATCGAGGGTCGGCGGGGCGAAGATCTCGCCACCCGTTGGTACGAATCGGCGGGTTACGAAGTGATCGACCGCAATCACCGAATCGGTCGACACGGCGAGATCGACATCATCGCGGCGACGCCCGATGTGATCGCCTTCGTCGAAGTCAAGACCCGTCGCTCGGATCGCTTCGGTCCACCTTCGACCGCTGTCGATCGCGACAAGCAACGACGTTTACGGCGGTTGGCGGCCATGTGGCTGGCTGGTCATCCGATCGGTCGGCGAGCCGTCCGGTTCGATGTGGTGTGCGTGGTCGGATCGCAGGTCGACGTGATCGAGGGGGCGTTCTAGGAGCGCTTGGCTCGATTGCGCCAACACGCGTGATGCCAATGCCGACGTAGATCGGGCGCATCACGCGGTACGGCGACCACATGACCGAGTCCGACCGGAATCTCGCGGTGGCAACCCGGACACACGTAGGACTTGCGGGCCTCGTACGGCTGGACCCGTCTGATCTCGACCGGTCCGTAGAGACCGTCCCAGATGCCGGCGCGTCGACGTTCAGCCAAGGAAGCCCCATGCCACCAACGCGGCGGCGGCCAGCACGGCGGCGGCCACGAAGAGGTAGTCGGCGCGTCGGACTCGGAACTTCCGGTACGGGTTGAATCCCATATCGGTCATTATCGTCGGTCAGGTGAGCGCCGAGACCGATTCCAGCACCAAGAAGTACGAGACGATCCTAGTCGATCGGAGTGATGGCGTGGTCACCGTCACCTTCAACCGACCCGAACGCAAGAACGCCGTGAACGGGCGGATGTGGATCGAACTCCACGAAGTCTTCACCGACATCTACAACCGCTCATCGGACCGGGTCGTGGTTCTCACCGGGGCGGGTGGCGAATTCTGCTCGGGAGCCGATCTCGTGGCCATGGGCGACAACGCCGGCCGCAGTCATTCGCACTCCTACTACTCGATGCGCGAGGTCACCTCGGTCATCATGGCTTTGTCGCGACTTCCCCAGCCCACCATCGCCAAGGTTCGTGGTGTGGCCGTCGGTGTGGGTTGCAACATGGCCCTCGGATGCGACTTGGTCGTGGCGGGTGAGTCCGCGCGATTCGCCGAGATCTTCTCGAAGCGCGGCATGTCGCTCGACGGTGGAGGATCGTGGATCCTTCCGCGTCGTGTAGGCCTGCATCGAGCCAAGGAACTCGCGTTCTTCGCCGATCTGATCGACGCGCGGGAGGCCGATCGCATGGGACTCGTGAACCGAGTCGTGCCGGAGGCCGAACTCGATTCGTTCGTGGCCGATTGGGCGGCGCGTCTCATTGCTCTACCCCCGATCGCGCTCGCGCAGTCGAAGCGTCTGCTCAACAACGCCATGAACGTGACGTTCGAAGAGGCGCTCGACGACGAAGGTGTGGCGCAGTCCGTGAACTTCAGCACGAAGGACACGCCGGAGGCCATTGCGGCTTGGGTCGAGAAGCGCCCGCCGGTCTTCAAGGGTCGCTGAACGCTTCGTTCGGCGCCACCTCAGTAGTTTGACGGTATGCGCCGGGTACTCGTGTCGTTCGTGATCGCAGTTTCGGTCGCGACGGTCGGCGCGGCGGCGGGGGCGAGTACCGCGCCGACGATTCCCAACTCGACGATTCCGGCGAGTTGCGAAATCCCCTTACCGGTCCGGGTCACCTTCGTCGGTTCCGTGGTCGGATCCGACAGTCGAACCGCCCGTTTCGAGATTCGCCAGATCCGTGGCGGATCGGTGGAGGGATTCTCGGTCGGTGGTCTCATCGACGTCGATTACGGCGAAGACGTCCGGTTCCTCGAACCCGGCGAGTCGTACCTCGTGGCCGCCGGAGTCGATCAGACGAGTGGTCGTCTGGTGTCGAAAGTTCGCGACCCCGAACCGCTCTTCGGTGGGAACCAAGTGATCGGAATCGGTGAGCAGAACGTGGATTGTCCCGAGTTGGAGGACGCCGTGCGAACCCTCACCACCGACGGGCGCAGCCTCGAAAGCGGTGTCCTCGCGCCGCTCGGTGACGATCGACGGGGTTTGGTTCGGGCCGTGGTGCTGCCCTTCGTGTGGGTGTTCGGCGGACTCGTGGTACTGGCCCTCGTGGCCAACTTCGTCCGCGCGGTGGTGAGCCAGATCGGTTCGGCGCCGGGGCGAGATTCGGTCAGTCGGCGGCGCGCGCGGCCTCGGCCTTAGCGCGCAAATCGCGAACCGCGAACTCGAGACCCTCGGTGTAGCGGAACAGCCCGGTTCCCGCGATCAGAACGTTGGCCCCGGCCGACGCTGCGCCTTCGATCGTGCTGGGACCGATTCCACCGTCGACTTCGATGTTGACCCGGTCGGCGAGTCCACGTCGACCGATGAGATCGCGAAGTTCGCGGATCTTGGGCTCCATGGTCGCGATGTACGACTGACCGCCGAAACCAGGATTGACCGTCATCACGAGGACCATGTCGACCAGATCGAGAACGTGCTCGATCGCGCTCACCGGGGTGTGCGGATTGAGAGCCACCGCCGGTGCTGCGCCGAGTGACGCGATGTTGCCGAGAGTTCGATGGAGATGAGGGCAGGCCTCGACGTGAACGATGAGTCGGCTGCAACCGGCTTCCACGTAACGGTGGGCGAGAACATCGGGAGTCAGCACCATGAGGTGGGCCTCGAAGGGCTTGTCGGTGTGTCGGCGCGCGGCAGCGATGACATCGGGCCCGAAGGTGAGGTTCGGCACGAATTGGCCATCCATGACGTCCCACTGGAAGTGATCGACGCCGGCTCGGTCGAGTGCTTCGATCTCCCCACCGAGACGGGCGAAATCACACGGCAGGACCGAAGGAACGATCTGGATCGGCAGGGCCACGACCGAACGCTAGCCCAGCGAACCTCTAACCTCGGAACGAGATGACCCTCGACGAGATCACCGTACGCATCGACAAGGTGGTAGCCGAGGGCGACGGGCTGGGCCGTCTGCCCGACGGCCGCGTGGTGTTCGTCGAACGGGCTTTGCCGGGTGAACTCGTGGCCATCCGGATCATCAAGCAATCGAAGGATTACGCACGGGCCGAGATCGTTCGGATCGTGGAGGCCAACGATCGTCGGGTCGAACCTCCGTGCGCGTACGTCGCGTCGGGTTGTGGTGGATGCGATCTGCAGCATGCAGCAGTCGATCTTCAGCGGAAGATCAAACATGACATCGTGTTCGAATCTCTGGTGCGACTCGGAAAGGCGACCGATCCGCTCGTGCTCGACTGTCCCGACGATCTTCCACTCGACTCGTGCCGCACGACGATGCGTTGGGCGATCGATGACCACGGAGCGCTCGGCTTTCGTGCTCAGGGCAGTCATCGTGTCGTGTCGGTCGACGATTGTCTGGTGGCCCACCCTGCACTGCGCGAGTTGCGACACTCGCTCGCACCCGGCGCGCGTTCGGGCATTGAAGAAGTCAGTCTTCGTGTCGCCACGGCCAGCGGCGAACGGTCGGTTTGGTGGGAGCCGAGCGACGTGGCGCTGGGTGCCGTGCCCGCACGAACCGAGGTCGGTCCGCAAGGAGTGGTGCACGAAGAGATCGATGGTCATCGCTTGCGCGTGTCGGCCGCATCGTTCTTCCAGGCCTCGGCCACCGGTGCCACCGCACTCGTGCGCGCGGTTCGCCGCGCGGCGGGTGATCCGACCATCTGGACTTCGGATCCGGTGATCGATCTCTACGGAGGAGTCGGTCTGTTCGCGCTCACCGTCGTACCCGCCGACCACCCGGTGATCGTCGTCGAGTCGAATGCGTCGGCGGTGGCGGACGCCAAGGTCAACCTGCGTGATCGTCCGGCCACGATCGTGAGATCCGAAGTCGCCCGGTGGCGGCCGGTTCCGGCCTCGGTGGTTGTCGCCGATCCGTCCCGGACCGGACTCGGTGCCGCGGCGGTGGCGGTGGTGGCCGCCACCAAGGCACCCGTGTTGGTGCTCGTGTCGTGTGATCCGGCTTCACTCGGCCGTGACGTGGGACTGCTCGCGCGCGCGGGTTATCGCTTCGAGTACACCGAAGTTCTCGATCTGTTCCCGCACACGCACCACGTCGAAGCGGTGAGTCGTTTCGTGCGGGATGAGAGACTGTCGCCGTTATGAAGGTCCTGATGTCGGACGAGGTGCGTGATGCCGTGCGCGATCACCGTCCGGTGGTCGCCCTCGAGTCGACGATCTTTTCCCATCTCGGACTGCCCTCGCCGGCCAATGCCGAGGCTCTCGATCGTTGTCTGAAGGTGATCCGCGCGACTGGAGCCGTGCCGGCGATCACCGCGGTCCTCGACGGCACCGTGCGCGCCGGCCTGGAGCCAGACGAACACGAGCGCATTCTCGGTGCGGCGCACAAGGCCGCCGAGCGTGATCTCGGTGTGGCGGTGGCGCAACGATGGGCCTTTGGTGCCACGACGGTTTCCGCCTCGCTCGCCATCGCGGCCGTGGCCGGCATTTCGGTGTTCGCCACCGGCGGGATCGGTGGCGTGCACCGAGGATCGGAGGTCACCGGTGACGTGTCGGCCGACCTCGATGCCATCGGCCGGTACGACATCGTGACCGTCTGCGCCGGCGCGAAAGCCTTCCTCGATCTGGCCCGCACCCTCGAACATCTCGAGACGATCGGTGTTCCGGTTCTCGGTTGGTGCCACGACTGGTTCCCGGCCTTCTACACGCGGACGTCGGGTCTGCGAGTTGCGCATCGGGTCGACTCGGCCGCCGAGGTCGCGACATCACATCGAGCACGGTCGCGTGGGGGGACCCTGCTCACCGTGCCGATTCCCGAAGCCGATCAACTCGATCAGCAGGCACTCGATCAGGTGGTCGACCAGGCTCTCCGGCATTGTGCCCAAACCGGCATCACTGGTCCCGGCGTGACACCCTTCGTTCTCGCGCGAATAGGGGAGGCCACGGCCGGGCGCAGTGTTCCGGCCAATCTGGCGCTGGCCGAGAACAATGCCGCGGTGGCGGCACAGGTAGCGGTCGAGATCAGTCGGATCGACCGCGGCTGAGTGGTGCACCCCCAGGGATTCGAACCCTGAACCAATGGATTAAGAGTCCACTGCTCTGCCGTTGAGCTAGAGGTGCAAAACGCAAAGGTGAAGTGTAGGCGCAGCGTTCGATGACGCCCAAGCATTGCGGCGAGAGCGACGACGTCGGAACCGATCACGTCGAACTTTGGGGTGAACGAGGGGAATCGAACCCCCGGCCTTCAGGGCCACAACCTGACGCTCTAACCGACTGAGCTACGTCCACCATGGACCTCACGATTCTGCCAGCACGCAGGGTGATTCGCACCGAAGTCGGCCGGAAAACCGTGACAAAGAGGCTGGTGACAGCCAGAAGGTGGCTCTGGTAGCCTCGAATCATCTCGAAGGAGTGATACCCGTGTCGGCCACGGAATCTTCAGTCACCAGTGCCCGCGACTTGGCGGAGCGGGCCAAGAGAATCACCACCGCCGAACTCGCCCGCTACGCGGAGCGAACCAAAGGGTCCCAGCAGGCGAATCAGCGGGCCCGCAAAGTCCTGCCACTCGGCGTACCCTCGAGTTTCCAGGCGTACGACCCGCACCCGGTGGTCGTACGTTCGGCCGAAGCCGCCTACATGTGGGACGTCGACGGCAACAAGTACGTCGATTACAACATGGGCTTCGGTGCTCTCTTCAGTGGTCATGTGCACCCGGTCGTCCGGGGTGCCATCGAGGCCCAACTCGATCACGGCACCCTCTTCGTGACACCCAGTGAGAACAACGCCGAAGTCGCCGAACTACTCGGTGCTCGATATGGCCTGCCCATGTGGCGGTTCACGAACTCGGGCACCGAGGCGACCATGGACGCCATTCGTGTCGCCCGGGGGGCGACCGGTCGCGACAAGATTGTCAAGGTCGAGGGTGGCTATCACGGACATCACGACGAGGTCATGATCTCCATGAAGCCCAAGATCGCCGAAGCAGGTCCGGCCGATGCGCCGTTGTCGGTGCCGGCAACGGCGGGAATCACCCAAGCGGTTCTCGGCGACACGATCGTCGTGCCGTACAACGATCCCGAGGCACTCGAGCGGGCGCTCAAGAACCGCGACGTCGCGTGTTTCATCGTCGAGCCCGTCATGGAGAACATCGGCATCTGCCTCCCGCAACCCGGATACCTGCAGGCGGTTCGTGAGATCACGGAGCGCTACGGCACGCTGCTGATCTTCGACGAAGTCAAGACCGGCATCACGGCGGGCTGGGGTGGCGCGACCGGAGTGCTCGGTGTGACCCCCGATCTGGTGGCGCTGGCCAAGTCGATCGGTGGTGGCCTACCCCTCGGTGCCTTCGGTGGCAAGCGCGAATACATGGACCAGATCACGAGTGGTCGGGTCATTCACTTGGGCACGTACAACGGCAACCCCTTGTGCATGGCCGCGGCCCGCGCGGTCCTGACCGAGGTCTGCACGCCCGATGCCACCAACGCCACGATCATGCGCAACACCAAACTCGTCGACGCCTGTAACGAGATCATCGACGACGCCGGATTGCCGGCGCACTCGATCCAGTTCGGCGCCAAAGGTTGTGTCACGTGGTCGGCCGAGCCGATTCGTAACTATCGCGACTACAAGGCCACCGATTTCGACCTTGCCTTCGCCCAATGGATCCACGGCATCAACCGCGGCATTCTTCTTCCGCCGGGTCTCGACGAGCAGTGGTTGATCTCGATCATGCACACCGAAGCCGACGCGCTCGTGTACGCCGAGGTCTTCGCGGACTTCGTCGAACAACTCACGGCGTAGTCGCGGCCGAACGGCGCTCGTTCGATGGTGCCTGTCGACACGACGGATCGAATCGTTCCCTTCGCGCGTATGTTGCGACGAGCGGTTCTGCGCTGTTGTCCGTTGTGTGGTGATCGCCGGGCATGGTTCGACGGTTGGTTCGCGCAGGGGGAGTCGTGTGTTCGTTGCGGACTTCGTCGTACGCGCGGAGTCGACGGTCACGAACTCGGATCGCTCACCATCGCCCTCGTCGTGAACGTCTCGCTCGTGATCGCCGCCGTCGGCATCGCCGTCGCACTGACCGTTCCCGATGTACCGGTCCTGAAGTTGTACGTGATCCTTGCGTCCGCCGCCGTGGTGTTCCCCTTGGCGACGTGGCCCCTGACCCACACCGTCTGGATGGCCATCGACCTGCGCGTCCGCCCACTCGACCCCGACGAGCCGGGCGATCCGACCGCCGACCGTCTGGGCGCCTGACCAGCCACGAGCGTTCTCCTTCCCCGACCGATCACATGTTCGGTCGAATGCTTGACCGAACGCCTGTTCGTAGTTACGCTCGTGTCATTCAGCCCACCGGCTCGCCGGCAGCAGCGGTCTTCGTGCCACACCCCCTCCATAGGGTCCGCACCACGACCAATCAGAACATCTAGACCAGAACCCAGAAAGGCAGACACATGAGCACAGACCGCGCCAAGGCCCTCGACATGGCCCTCGCCCAGATCGACAAGCAGTTCGGCAAGGGGTCGATCATGCGGATGGGAGAGCAGAGCTTCAAGGGCATCGAAACCGTCCCCACCGGGGCTCTCGCCCTCGACATCGCCCTCGGCGTGGGTGGCCTGCCCCGTGGCCGCGTCGTCGAGATCTTCGGACCCGAATCGTCGGGTAAGTCGACCCTCGCCATGCACGTGGTGGCCGAGGCTCAGCGCAATGGTGGTGTCTGCGCCTACATCGACGCCGAGCACGCCATGGATCCGGTCTATGCCCGTTCCATCGGTGTCGACATCGACCAGTTGCTGATCTCCCAGCCCGACACCGG
>SXGQ01774424.1_pt1 | contig 44960 bp, 83 predicted proteins | sample 3178371 | NCBI WGS metagenome assembly SXGQ01 (sample SAMN11356859, study PRJNA531348) | freshwater metagenome | isolation source: freshwater sample F1-20 | place: China: Fuxian Lake, Yuxi | collected 2017-12-25 | reverse complement strand
TTATAATCAGTGTAAGCGAAGATAACGAAAATGGTTGCGAAATAGTGTATCGCGATCCTCGTACCCCAGAAAAAACTTTTCACCATCCAGTCTAATAGGAGATAAAAATGGCTCAGCCTAAGTGGCTCAAGAAGTATCTAACCATGCGTCCGGAAGTGTCCTCAATCTATAACGATCTAGAACAGTATCGTGAGTTTTGTGTACACTATGGTCATGTGTTTGATGAAAAAGATCTGTACAACGAACGCAATGTCAGCTATCAAGATTTTTTACGTTACAAGTCTGGCAAGCACGTGAAGAATCGTTGGTACCAACGTGATGATGACAATCGTCCACGAGTGCCAAGAGGACACAACAACTATCGCACAAGGAACAACAATGCGTAAGCTCTATTACATGGGGCTGGAGCCTTACAAGGCACGGTACACTCTACAGCTACAAGAGTGGAATCGTGCTGTGTTTGAACGTCGTGGTATTGATTATGAAATTGTCACAGGCGAAACACTCAGCAATGACCAAGCCATTGTAACAGGGCAGGTGTTGGATGCACATGGCCGTACCTACTTTGGCATGAGCCAACTGATGAATCTAATTCGTAAAATGAAAGCCGGAGAGCTCAACCATGCAGATGTTGTATACTTTGAGGACATGTTTCAACCCGGTATCGAGAGCTTACCTTACATTCTCAATCAAATTGATCCTGTTAACCGTCCTAGGATTTTTGTTCGCTGTCTTGCTCAATCCATTGATCCAGATGACTTTGTTCATGTATGGGGCATGGGCGAATGGATGGGCCATTATGAAAAGATGGTGGACAGTTTTGTAGACGGTGTGTTGGCCACCAATGAAGAAATGGTCATGCACATGAAGGTAGCAGGTTGGAAAAGCAAGATCTACAACATCTCAGGCTTGGCCTTTGGCAAAGAAGAAGTGCGTGGTCGTGTGCCTGGTGAACTGCGTCCGTTCAATGAACGCAAGATGCGTGTGGGTTTTGCGGCACGTTGGGATCAAGAGAAACAACCAGACTTCTTCATGGATCTCATTGAAGCATATCATACACGTCATCCAGGATCTGGCATTGAGTTCTGTTTGTTCTCTGGTGCCAAATTGAAAAGCAACAACGACAGTTACATGGCTCGTACTCGTGCCATGCAAGCAGAAGGCAAGTTGACCATACATGAAGATCTGGAAAAGAATGATTATTATGCTTTGCTCAATGATACTCGTGTGCTGTTTAACTGCGCTTTACAAGATTGGGTCAGCAATACCGTGAGTGAAGCCGACACACTAGGATGCAATGTGCTGTATCCTGCGTATAGGAGTTTTCCTGAAAGTTTTGCCAATGATCATGAACGTTTATATGTGCCTTGGAGCATAGAAGATGCATTGGACAAACTGGAAAAGCTGTTACGGGCACCACATGTCAACCAAGGCAAAATCAGTGATTGGACCAACGGCACTGTGGACCGTATTCTGGACATTATCACAGGACAGGGCGAGCAGTGGATGCGCATGAACACAGACTATCGTCGTCACACACATGAGACCAAATTCTAATGAATTTTGATCTCTGGCATACCATGCTAAACGATGCTGTGCGCTGGCAGCACATCAACGAAGACATGTCCATGGATATCTATCGTAGAACAGCAGTGCTATGGGGAGAAAACAAAAGCTATTGGATCAATGGCGGCGGTGGCAATCCTGTGGATTTGACAAAGCTGTTTGAACAATATAAACTGCTGGAAAATCTCACCAGCGATTATTCATATCGTGATATTCCTTGGGGTGGATAAATTATGAAACGAGCAAATTGATGTCAGCTACAATTTTGGTTACAGGTGCCACTGGCTATATTGGCAGTCATGTGTGCAAGCATCTCAAGGCAGCAGGTTATCGTGTGATAGGAGTAGATCGAGTTGAGCGTGATCATACTCTACCTTACATGAATTTTTTGATCACAGCTGATTACTACAGTGAAAGTGTGATCAATGTTCTAAAAGACGAAACAGTGCATGCCGTGGTGCATTGTGCTGGCACCAGTTTGGTTGGACCCAGTGTGCATGATCCAGCAGAATATTATACCAACAATGTGGCCAAGACTGCCATGTTCTTGGATGTGCTACGACGTTTGCCCAGACCCCCGGTGTTTGTGTTCAGCAGCAGTGCCGCAGTGTATGGCAATCCAGACACTGACATTATCACAGAAAACACTCCATGGAATCCTGTTAGTCCATATGGTCAGACCAAGGCCATGATTGAACTCATGCTCACGGACACATGCAAGGCGTACAACATGGGTGCCATGAGTTTGCGATACTTCAATGCCTGTGGTGCTGATCTGGATGCAGGTGCACTGGGTCAAGCACCTGGTGCCACACATATCATAGCCAGATTGCTAGAAAGCATAAGAGATCGTAAACAGTTCACACTGTATGGCAATGACTACGCCACCCCAGATGGCAGTTGCATTAGAGACTATGTGCATGTGGACGATCTTGCTCTGGCACATGTGTATGCCATACAGTACTTACTGAGTTTTGAGCACAGTCAGCACTACATGGTAAATCTAGGCAGTGGTCGTGGATACAGCAATGTGGATGTTATAGCTGCTGTGGCCAGGCACATAGGTCCTGTGGATCTTATAGAAGGCGAGCGACGCACAGGAGATCCAGATCGTTTGGTAGCCAGTAATGATCTTGCACATGCGTATCTAGGTTGGTCACCAGAAAACTCAGATCTTGAAACCATTATCATGAGTGCATGGCGTTGGTATAATAACCCGTCAAATCTTGTTGACAACCCATCTAAATAAGTTTACAATTAACAAATTAGCCATCCTCGGCTCAAACTCGGAGAAACAATGGAATATAGCAAACTGAATGAATTTCACGAAAATGAAACTGGTCTAGCAGTGTTGTATGGAGACGGCGGCTATGAAATTGGCCAAGCACACAAGCATCTTGCGTTCAAAATGCGTCGCGACGGTAAAAGATTTTGGGCAGGAGACAACATCAGCGAATATGTTGATGGTTATATGAAAGCACAATTGATTGACGAAGCCACAACTGCATTTGAACAGGTACTAGACACACTGCTGATTGATCGTGAAACTGATCCCAACAGTCAGGGCACAGCTCGCAGGCTTGCCAAAATGTATTTTAACGAAATCATGGCAGGTAGATATGATCCAGCCCCAGATGCAACCAGTTTCCCAAATCACACAGACGACCGTTATGCAGGCATGTTGGTTGTACGCAGCGAATTGCGTAGCATGTGCAGTCATCATCATCAACCAGTAAATGGGGTCGCCTATATTGGCATCATTGCTGCGGATCAGCTTATTGGTCTGAGCAAGTATACTCGCATTGCTCAGTGGTGTGCTCGCCGTGGTACATTACAAGAAGAGCTGTGCAATGATATTGCCAGAGAGATAATGAAAGCCACTGGCAGCAAAGATGTGGGCGTGTATATCCAAGCCACACACGGCTGCTGCGAAAATCGCGGTATCATGGCACATTCCAGTCTCACACAGACCACAGTGCTCACAGGAGTGTTCAAGGATGATCCTGCGGTAAAGAAAGAGTTCATGGACAATATCAAACTGCAACAAGAATTTGCACCGCGATAAGGAGAGCTAATATGGCATTTTGGAAAGTTTCAACCACTCACAAAAAATCTTGTGAAGAACACATGATTTGGATCAAAGACAATCGTAGTTTCAAAATCATAAACGGATATCGTTGGGGAACATTCACAGTAGAAACCAATGACGACAATCCACCCCAAGGCATAGACCCAGACAACCCAGAAGGTATCAACATGTATGATTATTTCAGCGACAATGCAGAATGCGCTGAACTAGACAGCATGGATGATGGTTGGTACATGGATTTTGAATTTGACGACGAGTTGTTCTCAGAAGATGAACAAGAACAACTGCGCCAACTATGGGAAGATGACAGCTTTTCTGCTCTAGAAGGTGCAGACTGGATTAATGACGAAACCGAAGCATGGTTATTTGGCCCACTAGAAATCACAAGAGAAGATGTTGAACCTTCTGCCGACGAGTGGATCAAGGCAGACAACCTACCAGAGCTTCAAGATTTGTTTGAAAAAGACATGACTGATGATGCACCCAAGTCTAAAAGCATACTAGAATGGCCATTTCCAACAGGAGATAAAGATGATAAATCAAGTTAAGCAAGCAGCAGAAAATCTCATCAAACGTGTGATGAACATGCAAACTTTTAAAATCATTAGACCACTACCTGATGAGTTTGAGTTTCGTGGACCTGCTCCTTTTGATATTCGTGTGGACAAAGAGTGCATAATGACATTTACAGTTCACTGCATGACTCTTCAAGAAGCCAATCAAATGGTAGATGAATATCTTGAAAAAAATTCTATTTAACAGTAAAATTTACCTGGCGATACTATCATGCTTGATGACTTTTGTGTGTATAGCCGAGGCAATCTTGCACATTGACAATATCTCTGCTGCTGTGGCATGGGCCATTGCGGGTTCAGCTTGGATACCGCATGTGTTTGTAAACCGTTTAACCAAGGAAGATATAACATGAAAGATCAATTGATAGCTGCACTAGAATCATATTTCTCTAGCAACATTGTAAAACACAAGATGAATGTGGAAATAATGTTGGCCAATCCCATGGCCATTCACGATCATACCAATTGGATGAGTGCGGTAGAAACTGAAATTGCACAAATTGCTGAATACGAAGACAAACTGGAAGTGTTGGAAAAATACTGGGGAGGTAAGTCGTAATGGGAGCCATGCGAGAAAAAGATTCTGCAGACTTTGATCTAGAAGCATTCATTGATCTGTTTGACGAAGCACTGACCAGCGATGATCCTGCCGTGCAAAAAACTCTACAGCATCTAATGGTCATCGCTGCCTTAGCTCGCAATCATAGCCAGCACAATCACCGTAACGGTCCTCTGCGTAGACTGTTTGAAGATGTGCGTGACATGAACAACAGGATAGGTCATTTGGAAACCACTCAAAGAGGTTATCAAAAAGGTTATGGCCCAGTTCCTACACCATATCCAGGTATTCCTGCAGGTCCTATCTGGACTGCTCCTAACACAGGCACACAATGGCCTCCTGCTCCAGGCACATATCCGCCAGGCACACTATTTGCACAAGGCATAGGCGGACAGTTTGGTAGTAGCGGAAGCGCAGCATTAACTGGTGCAAAGAGTTCCAGTGGCAGTACCTGGGATCCTGTGGCTGCTAACAATATTGGCAAAAAAATCAACAGCGGCACTCCTGCAGGTATTGTGGAACGTGTGGATGATTTGTTACGCGATAGCAAATACAAAGGCAGCAGTATAGGAGTAGAGGATGTTAAAACTTCTTGAATGCTTGGGTCGCAAGCGTGTGATATACGATCGTGTGAACAACGAACCATATCTTGAACGCTACTATCTATTTCTTAAAGAACGCAAGCGTTTTCCATTCAATGTATTCTTGCATAAGTTTCTCAAAGGCGACCCTGATGATGTGCATGATCATCCTTGGCCTTATGCTACATTAATACTCAAAGGTGGTTACTATGAACATGTTCCAGTGTTTAACAGCCAAGGTCTTAAGACTCATGAACTTTGCCATTGGCGCGGGCCCGGACATTTCCGTGTGTGCAGCCCTTATAGTTTTCATCGTATTGAATTGAAACCAGGAGTAACTGCTTGGACCCTGTTCATGCCTGGCAAACACACTCGTGAATGGGGATTTCTTACTGGTAAAGATCCACTTAGAAATTGGGAATCAAATGAAAGTTATCTCACCAGGCGTAGTGGCACTGCGTCCAATCAAGATCACCGTGAATAAGCTAGACCAAGACATGGTAGACTGGTGGATCATGCAAGGAGCAGAGGCACAAGAAATTCTTGACCCTTATTGGACTCATCATCGTGGCAGTGTGGTAGATAAACACTATCGCATACGAGTTTCAGGCCTTGGCGGCAAATGGAGCCATAAATTCAATGATGGCAGTGGCATACACCTTATTCATTTGCCAGGAATCTATGCCAGTACTGCCAGTTTGTTTTGTTTAAAATTTTTTGATGCTATAATATCACACAACATAGAGGTTCCTAAAAATGAAGATTCATTATACTAATAAACATTTACATGCATGGTTGCACACAATCATGCGCAGCATGCAACGATTTAATTTCAGACCTGATTACATTGTGGGTATCACTCGCGGTGGTTTATTACCAGCCACCATGCTCAGTCATTATCTTGATGTGCCCATGCACACACTGGATGTGAGTTTTAGAGACAGTGGCATGGGACCAGAAAGCAATCTCTGGATGGCAGAAGATGCGTTTGGCTACGTGAACAAAGAGGATCGCGAGGATGAAACTGTGATAAGTGATCCTAAACGTCGTAAGAACATTTTGATTGTGGACGATATCAACGACAGTGGTCGTACACTGCAATGGATCAAAGATGATTGGGAATCAGGTTGCATGCCCCGTAGCGAAGATTGGAACGATGTTTGGCATCACAACGTGCAATTTGCTGTGATGATAGACAACACTGCCAGCACATTCAAAGGAGTTGACTTTTGTGGTACAGAAATCAACAAAGCGGAAACACCTGCCTGGGTTGTGTTTCCTTGGGAAAACTGGTGGGAGAACTAAATGTTAAATGGTAAAAGAGTAGGCTTCACAGCCAGCACCTTTGATCTACTGCATGCCGGACATGTGGCCATGCTGCGTGAAGCCAAGGACAAGTGTGAGTACCTAATATGTGCATTACAAAATGATCCTACCATGGATAGACCAAACAAGAATCGTCCGGTGCAGAGTATTGTGGAAAGACAGTTACAGTTGATTGGTTGCAAGTATGTGGATGAAGTTTGGGTGTATAACACAGAAAAAGATCTTGAAGATCTCTTGCTAACACTGCCTATTGATGTTAGAATACTAGGTGTTGAATACGAAGGCAAGGAGTTTACCGGTCGTGAAATATGTCATAAGCGTGATATTGAACTTTACTTTAACGGTCGTGATCATAGCTTTAGTAGCAGCGAGCTTCGTCAGCGTGTGGCATCAGCTGAAGATTCTAAGAAGAGATTAACAGAACAATAAATACTAGTTTCAGCGGTCTCCAGGCATTCATCCCGCTTTACAAATTCTGCATGCCATTGCTAACTTTCAGGAGATAACAATGGCAAATCAAACAACACATTACATTGATGTAGGCAACATGAGCCCAAAGGAAGCATCTGCTCATCTTGAAATTATTCAAGAAAAATACTCTCGCAATAGAACTTACAAATATACCAGCACCAAAGAATATCACGATGCGTTTCCCTGCGCCTATCGTCAATGGCGTGCTGACTCACACTGCAATCTTATTCATGGTTACAGTTTTAGCATGAAGTTCTACTTTGGCACAGATGATTTGGATGTGCGTAACTGGGCAGCCGACTATGGTGGTCTCAAAGAACTCAAGAAGATCCTTGAAGACCAATTTGACCATACTTTGATTGTAGCACAAGATGATCCAGAAATGGAAACATTCAAACTGTTACAAGAACGGAACATGGCCAAGATTGTGGTACTGCCAAGAATGGGCTGCGAAGGTCTTGCTGACATGCTGTACAAGTATGTGAATGGTGTGTACATTCCCGACATGTGGGGACCAAGTGAAGCAGAGCGTCTTTGGTGCTATCGTGTGGAAGTGCGCGAAACACAATCAAACATGGCATTCCGTGAAGGGCATCGTGAATGGAACGAAAATCTGTTTGACTGATCAAACAAATTGTGCTAACATACTGATTCAATTACTCTTGAGGACTCTATCATGGCTCGTAAATTCAGCACCTATTCACGCACAGTTAAAGACCTTACGGTTCACTTGCGCTTTGAAGCAGAAGAACTCAATGCACAAGGTCTGGTGCTTGATGACAGTTTTCATCTCACCATGCAAGAATATTTCAACACACTTGACATCGCAGCAGATACCACTCTAGAAAACACAGCCCAGGAAATCCACTCGCAGATCATGCTTCAACTGATGCAGGATCCTGGGAATGTGTATACCAATCTCATGGGCGACGAATATCCTCGTGTGAAATTGATCTATGTGGATGTTCAAGGCAGTTATACAGCCACCTGTGGAGATTAACATGCAAGGCAAAAGAATATTTGATGGCCCTGATCATCTTGACGAAAGCGATGCACCTTGGACGGACACTGTGAGAAAAGACTTTCATGTGGCAGTGTTCAACGATAAGTATCCGGTAACTCCTGGTCACATGCTGTTCGTTCCTCAGTATAACACTGCTGGTGTGCTCAAGGAGGCTTTTGAAGATGCATTCGATCATGGCAAACTCATGGTAGACACAGGAGAATGGGATGGTTTCAATATTGGATTTAATTATGGCGAGGCTGCGGGACAAACTGTGTCTTGGCCTCATATCCATCTTATACCCCGTAGAAAAGGCGATGTACCGGACCCGGTGGGCGGCGTTAGGAATACGATTCCGGGCAAGGGCAACTATAGAAAGATACCAACGCCAATCACCATCCAAGCAGGCGACAGCGAAGGCGGAGAACTAGACTAATGATCATAGTAACAGGCAGCAGAGGATTTATTGCACAGGAACTGATAGAATATCTTGAAAGTCAGGGCAAACAAGTGCATGCACTTGATTGGCACGACCGAGGCCGAACCTGGAGTGCTCAGGAACCCATTGAATGGATCTATCATATGGGTGCAATAAGTTCAACTGATGCCAAAGATTGGCAAGAACTCAAGATAAAAAATATTGAAGACACTCAGCACTGGATTCGTTTTGCTGAAAAAAACAATTGCGGTATTACCTATGCCAGCAGTGCCAGCATATATGGGCCATGGAACAACAGTCCAGAATGGGGACCAGTACAGCCACAACACTTGTATGGTGTGAGCAAGTTAACCATTGACAACTGGTGCTCAGATCAAAAGTTCTCTGTGCCTGTGCAAGGTGTACGATTTTTTAATGTGTACGGTCGCCGAGAACAACACAAACGTCAGCCAAGTCCAGTCAGACGCTATCTTGATCAAGCAGCTAGCCTAAGAGAACTCACGGTGTGGCATCATAACGGTCGGTATGGATCAAGAGATTTTATCAGCATTGATGATACCATACATGCCATGGAGAGATTGCGTGAAGCCAGAGTCAGTGGCGTGTACAACATAGGCACTGGAAAAACTGATACATTTTACGATATAGCCAAAACCTGTCAGCGTCTTGCAGGTGTTACCAATTGCAAGTTGGTAGTGGTTCCCATGCCTGAACACATGTTGGCAACTTATCAATGGGAGAGTTGTGCCAATTTGGATAAATTAAAGTCTGTGATTCCAGATTGGAATCCAGAAAACATACACGACTGGCTTGAAAAACATTGGCATACATTGTATAATCAAACAATTGAGGATCAAAAGAATGAAATTGAAAATAAGTGAAATATTCTACAGTGCGCAAGGCGAAGGACGTTATGTAGGTGTGCCCAGCGTGTTCATGCGTACATTTGGTTGTAACTTCAAATGTGAAGGCTTTGGATGTCAGCCGGGCGAAACCAGCAGCGAACGCGAACAAGTGCTAGAGCTGGTACGTGCTGATCCAGGCAAGTATCAACGTTTTGAAGATCTGCCTTTGGTATCCACAGGCTGCGACAGTTATGCGTCTTGGGATCCACGATTCAAGGATTTCAGCCACAGTCTTGACAATGATCAAATTGTGTCTCGTATGTTTGATCTATTGCCCAACGGATCTTGGAAATCTCCCAACGGCAATAACACCCATCTAGTGATCACTGGTGGTGAACCACTGTTGGGATGGCAGCGTAACTATCCTGCTCTACTAGAGCACAAGCTCATGCTAGATCTAGCGAATGTGACATTTGAAACCAACGGCACACAAGAACTCAGTGAAGAATTCCATGATTGGATTCAAGACTGGCATGCTGATCCTGTGTTTATTGAAACACATCTTGGAGAGTTTAGAGAAATGGTTTTCAGTGTGAGTCCCAAGCTGAGTGTGAGTGGTGAAAAGTGGTCAGATGCTATCAAGCCAGACATCATCAAACAGTACCAAGAAGTTGGTGTGACCTATCTCAAGTTTGTGGTAGACAAGATCAGCGACTTTGAAGAATTGGATCAAGCAGTTGCCGAGTATCGTGCTGCTGGTTTCATGGGTGCTGTGTATGTTATGCCTGTGGGCGGCACACTAGATGGTTACAATCAAAACCGTGTGCATGTGGCAGACGAAGCACTCAAACGTGGTTATTTTTACAGCCCAAGGCTTCACGTGGATCTGTGGGGCAACGGGTGGGGCAAATGACAGAAACTCACAAGAGAACCATAGTACGTGCTATTGTGTGGAGAATCATTGCTACCTTGGTCACAGCAGCATGGACAGGATTAAGCGGAGCCATTGTGATCAATATCTTTATGACCATAGCACACTATGTGCATGAAAGATTGTGGTTGAAAATCAACTGGGGGAAGATTGATGGGTAATGCAGAAACTGACTTACAAGAACTTTCAGATCGTATGTTTTATGATCTAGCCCAGTGGGAATGGAGTTTTGCATGGTTGCCACATCGTTGCGACAGAACCAATCAGTTGATTTGGTTAAGCTACGCTTATTGTGGCACCATGTACTATGAAGACATCAAAGGAGTAATCAGCAAACGTGTGCCAATGTCAACACGTTGGCTCACCACTGAAGAATATATCCTTGGTGCATTGAAAGGTACAGTATAATGGCCGCTGCTAAAAAAACACCTGCTGCTAAAAAAACAGTTGCTAAAACTCCCAAAGCAAAAGCAGAGCCCAAACTCAAGGTCAGTGCCAGTGCCAAGGCTGCTGCTACCAAAGCAGGAGAACCTTATGTGAGTGTGGTCAGTGTGGAACTGGATCCAGACAATGTGCAAAATGGTGCGTTTGAATTGGACTGGAATGACATCTTTGTGGCCAAGCTCATGCGAGCAGGTTATCAAGGCAAAGATGATGCACAGATTGTGGATCAATGGTTCCAAGACATCTGCCGCAACGTGCTGATGGAAAACTTTGAACAGTGGGCTGCCAATCAAACTGGTGACAATCGTATTATCAATCGTCGCGATCTTGGAGATGGCCGAAGCGAGATGTCATGAAAAGTCTTGATCCGCCAGAATACTTGACCTTTTGGGTGCTGTTCAGTCAAAGCGGTACCAATCTTTACTTTTCCACAACAGGTACAAATGTCACGCCCGGTGCACCAAGTTTTGGAACTGGGTTCTATGCCACCCGTGACGAAGCAGAAAAAGCGCGGACCTTTGCCATACTCAATGATAAAACGGACACACGATTCCATATTTTTGAGTTGGAATTTCCGAATCCTGCATACAAGGGTGGTTGACACGGGGTAAATAAAGTGCTACTATTACTCCATGAACTATCTAATCGTTGACACAGCAAACACATTCTTTCGTGCTCGTCATTCCGCGCACCGGGCTCAAACCTTAGAAGAAAAGGTTGGGTTCGCCATACATGTTACACTAAGCAGTATATACAAGGCCTGGCGTGATCAAGGTGCAGACCATGTGGTTATCTGTTTGGAGGGGCGCAGCTGGCGCAAGGATTTTTACGAACCCTACAAAAAAAATCGTGCAGTGGCTCGTGCTGCTCTCACTGATGCAGAGCTAGAAGAGGATGCTGCGTTCTGGGCTGCCTTTGATGATCTTAAAACATTCTTTACAGAGAAATCCAACTGCACTGTGATGCGTCACGAAAGTCTAGAAGCAGACGATCTAGTGGCAGGCTGGATACAGAGTCATCCAGAAGACAGTCATGTGATTGTGAGCAGCGACACAGACTTTCATCAACTGCTGGCCCACAATGTCACACAGTACAATGGAGTGGCAGATGAGTTACACACACTAGACGGTATCATTGACGGCAAGGGTCGTCGTGTGATAGACAAGAAGACCAAGGAACCCAAGACCATTCCAGATCCTAAATGGATCCTGTTTGAAAAGTGCATGCGTGGCGATCCCACTGACAATGTGTTCAGTGCTTTTCCTGGTGTGCGCACCAAAGGCAGCAAGAACAAGGTAGGCCTACAAGAAGCCTATGCAGACATGGATCGTAAAGGATTCAACTGGAACAATCTCATGCTGCAACGTTGGGTTGATCACAATGAACAAGAGCATCGTGTGTTAGACGATTACGAGCGTAATCGCACTCTGGTAGATCTCACAGCTCAACCAGAACATGTGAAAGCCTGGATTGCTGAGACCATTACAACAAATGCTGTTCCCAAAGATATTGCACAGATTGGCATGAAGTTCATGAAGTTTTGCGGCAAGCATCAATTGGTCAAGATTGGTGAGCAGGCCACCAGCTATGCAGAGTTTTTGGCAGCACCATACCCCCGGTGAGGAGACCATGTTTAACCGTGATCTAGTAAACACTGTAAGAGAAATGCTAGAACGCAATTGGGACATATATGAGATGGCAACAAAATTAAAAATGGATCCGCTTTTGGTAAGAGCCATAGTAGATTTTATAAACGGAACACTAACATGAACAAAGAGCTGTTAAGAAAATTACAGTTACAGGCAGGTGGATCACACTATCCTGATATCAATCCGCAGATGCAGGAACTGTTTGCCAAGCTGATTGTACAGGAATGTGCCAATCAGTGTGATCTTTTACTGAACCATAAAATGAGTTCAGAATGGGCCAGAGGCACACACGATTGTTCACGTGCTATCAAACAGCATTTTGGAGTTGAGGAATGAACGAAAAACTTACATACGAAGAATGGCGTAAACGATATATGGTGTCATTTGGTGATGACGTAAAGTCTCAACTGCAAGAACTTCATGACATTGATGCTGATGCTGAGATTGAAGCAGCAATGCGTTTAGAATACAAATTTTATCTTGATGGGATTGACCGATGAACGAACGAATTGCTAAACTTGCCAATCAATCTGGATTCGATGTTGATGCTACCGGTAAATTTGGTAACTACTCGGAAATACATAGATTAGAAAAGTTCGCCGAGTTGATTGTAGCAGAATGTATGGAAGTATTCAGCAAAGATTTACCCGAACCAGGTGATGGCCGGATGCTGGAAGTGATCAATCGTGTTTGTGCGGTAGCAGAACATTTTGGAGTTGAACAATGAAAACAGAACAAATAGTAGAACATATCCAGAAAATCTGGACAGAGAATCCTTTGCCAGCGGGAACCGCAGAACTGGCAGTTTCAACCATAGAAGGCATTAAACAGCAGTTGGCCGTTGGCTCAAAATCCGTTCATTATCTGATTTCGGAAAATGGGCAACTACATATTAAACTTGTTAAGGTGGACGAATGAACGAACGAATTCAAGAACTCCATGAACAGGCAATGAAATCTTGTGACGAACATAGAAGCGACATTCTAAACTATCATCACATTTATAGGGAAAAATTCGCCAAGTTGATTGTTAGGGAATGTATCGAAGTTATTGACATGACGCATGGTAGTAAGAAATTGATGCGACCGGATCCTTATCAGAAAATTATTTGGGCAATTGAAGAATATTTTGGAGTTGAAGAATGAAACAATATTTTGAACAACAAATTGCGGGCGGTGCTACAGATCAGTTCTTCTATGGTGTAGAAACTGATCCAGAAGTTCCAGAACAATGGTCAATCAAGATCGAGAGGCATCGTGGCACACTTGACACTTTTCCCAATCTAGTGTATATTAGACACTTAACTGATGGGATTCCACTTTTTCAAGAAGCAAAATGAAATTCATAGTCTTGACAATGGCCTTGTCACTTGCAGCCTGTTCACTTACTAGTTTCAAAGATAATTCTGTCTTGCCAATTCCAGCGCCTGTTGAAAACAGAACCAACGCACAGGCAAACAGTTCGTCAGCTGTGATAGGTCGCGATATCAATCCACACATAGAAATTATTCGAACTGACCTAGGTGCTGTTGATCCTAACAAGATGTTCACGGAATATTCTGTGTATTTTGATCTTGATGAATACACCGTGAAAGAACAGTTTCATGCCTTGATCCGACAGCATGCAGACTATTTGATTAGAAATCCCAATCAGCAGGTGTTTTTAGAAGGTCATACAGATGCTCGTGGTGGCGAAGAATACAACCTTGCACTGGGACAACGCAGATCAAATGCAGTGCGAGTATTGCTCCAGCATTATGGAGTCAAGGACAGTCAAATGGAAGCCTATTCATATGGTGCCACCAAACCACGAGTGTTTGATCAAACCGAAGAAGCTTGGGCACAGAATCGGCGTGTGGATTTGTATTATAAAAATTAACCAGGATATTGATCATGACAGATAAAAAACAACCACTAGAGATTAACTTTGCACCCGGCTGTTTTGACCACTTCGAAGGCACCCAAGTAGAATTGGATCAACTGATTCAAGAGATCAAGCACATGTTTGAGAATCTCACACCAGAAGAGCTTGAAGATCAAAGTCGTGTGGTCAGTGTTGATGATCTTTTGGCCGATGATGATCTTTCTGACGATGAGTTTGAACAGGTGCTAGGTGCTTTGGTTGGCAATCAAGATCGCAAACTGCAATGAACATCACTGCTCATAAAAGTATTATTCGTAGCCTGCAAGAAGGAGATCCAGACTTCATGTTGCATGACGGCTGGATAATCTCACCTCGTGCGCATTTTCAAATTGCCAGCGAATGCCCCGGTCATGTCAAACAAAACATACTATGGGCCATCAACAACGGGTATCTGAAGTGTGTGGCAAATGTCAAAGATCATGAACTAATGTGGGATCATTTACATGACTAAATTGTATACAAGTCCGGACCGATATACTTTCCAGTTGAACAACTATGTGGAACGCATGACCGAACAGGGTCGTTTGGATGATCCTCATGTGCAACGCATGATTAAATTTTATAAAGACTGGGGTACTCGTGCAGCAGAGGCCGAAGCTGATCCTGCATTTCAACAAAACAACCTTGAATATGATCTACGCAGTACCGACTGGGTGCGTGAAAAGTGTCAAAGCGACACCTATGCACAAAATCTTTATGCGGCCTTGTGCAACATGCGTTGGCAAAAGCGTGATGTAATTCCAATTCTCAAAGATGAATACTGGTCATGCAGTTGGCGTAGTGCTGGTGGCATCGTGGCAGACATCCGTGGCAGCGGAGATTACATTGACTGGTACTGTTCGGGCATGAGAGGTGTTAGTCTTGATGGAGAAGATAATACAGAATGGAATAACCGCGGTTATGTGGGCGAAGGCATGGTAACCGATGAAATTGAAAATGACATGTATGTACTAGGATGGGTACCCAGAGAATGGGAGGATGATCAATTATGAAACCAAATCTTATCATTGACTCACTGATACTGTTGGTAGTGTTTGCAGCATGTGTTGCAGTGCTGTTGATTCTACCACAGCCCACACAACAAACTGTTAATTGTGGACTGGCTGAAATCAGTCCGGATTTCACAGAACGCATGCGACAAGAATGTAGAATGATTAGAGGAACCAAACTATGACAGAACTCAAAGCAAGACCTGTGGTTAAAAACAAATTCTGGATAGTTGAACGCGATGGCGAAAAGATAGCAACCATTCAGGCCGTAGACGAAGGTGGGTTGGTATTTGTGGATGGCAGTCAACGTCAACCTTATGCCAGTATCAAGAGCATCAAAAACAAATTGAATATAGTGTTTGATCGTGGGCCAAAGATCACACAAGATCCATCCAACGAAGTTTATGGATATCCTGCCAGTACCAGGGTGTACAATTGTTTATATGATGTAAGCAAGCGGTTGCCTATCTACACAAAAAACAGCAAGAGCAAGAGTTTTTACTGTGCTGGACACTATGGCATCAAATTCAATCATACCTGGACCAAGGCCTATTGTCCAAAGTTGATCACTCTGCAACGCTATGAATTTCAAGGACCATACAAAACCAAAGCAGAACTGGATGCAGCATTGGAAACCATGCATGGATAATTTTACCTATCATATCACACTGTTGAACGACAGAATCAGGGCCATGAACCAAACACACAAGACCGAACTAAGACTCACTGCGGTAGAAGCCAACAATCTATTGAGTGATATTGTGACCTTGCTGGCTCAGGTGGCCAGTTTGAAACAGCAGTTGGACACTGCTGACAATCAAGTGGTTGAAGTGGTCATGGATGGCGGCGGCTTTAAATAATATGCCCACTTTATGTGATAAATAAAACACAGTAGGAATATATCATGTCAAGACCCAAGCCCACCGTGCTACTAGAGTACGTGAACAAAAGCAATTTCAAAAGCGAGCAGGTGCTGAGCAGTGAAGGTATCTGGGCAGTGTTTTATGAAGGCAAGCCCATCAATCTCAAGAATCAAAACATCTTGATATCCTATCCTGGACCAAAATACAAAAAGGTCAGTTTCTCAAATCCCGGGCACGCTATCAATCTTGCCAAGAAGTTGAACACACTGTTCAAGACCGATAAATTTTCTGTGGTGATTTTGAAACAAGGTGACCAAATCTTCCCTTAAACCAGGACGCCAGCGCGATCACGAACACACGCTGTTCCGTGGACCGCGCCCACGACAGATTTGGCACAATCCTACCAATCCCGACAGTTTGAGACTCACTGCTGAAGCATATGGTGTGTTGGTCAAATATGAAGGCAAGACTGTGTATCTTTTCAAACTGAACACTCAGATGACCAATCACATGCTGCTTCAGCTTGACAGATTGATGACAGCGCCGTATTATATACGCAGCCGACATTTTTTAGAACTGTTTGGTGAGGCAGACGCTATCATGTTAAATTTGCATGCAAATGATCTAAAACAGTATTTGAATAACTTAGCAGAAAGTTAACAAAAAACATTTTACCAAATGATTTGACAATTTACATAAATAAAAATACAATAGATGCTATGATGAAACACACCATTCTATCCGCTCATTATCGTTTGCCCAATGCACAGGCAAATTGCCCTACCTTTATGGTATCAAATGAGCGTGATCTAATCAAAGGAATGGGGTCTCGGTAGAATCTAAGCAACAGGATAATACTCAAGACCCCAGGACTCAAAATCCTGGGGTTTTTGTTTTACAAAGGAAAAGATGACCAACGAAAAAGACACGCTGTCGTTTCAACAAAAAGTAGAAGAACGCAATTTTGTTTTAGATGACAGATTGCTTGCTCAATTGATTGCAGGTAAAATGGAAAGATTGCGCAAGCAATCTGAATACACAAAACAATGGCGAGAGTCTAACAAACGACGCTAGTACAGTGTGATGCGGAACGAGGCTGCGGCAACACTATAACTTGCCAAACGGGCGGAGCTGAGGATGAAGCTGTGGCGATAACGCAGTGGTAAAATTCAGAATGATAAAGCAGATTTGCTCTAATTTTAACGGCTTACACGGCACGGGCGTTAGAGATTTGAAGTCTGCTTTATCATACACTTTGGATGAACAGACAAGTTTCCCATGACGAAACTTTGGCAGTTGACAAACTGCAACCAGAGTGTTACAATAAATAGAAGTTTGCCCCGGTGACGGAATTGGTATACGTGTTGGTCTTAGAAGCCAAATTTTAGGAGTTCGAGTCTCCTCTGGGGCACCATTAAATACTGATATGAAAGAACTGCTAAAAAATTTGCCTCAGATTCTCAGTGCCATGCCTGAGATAATAAAGTACCTCAAGTACATTCCTGTGCTCATGGTGCTGGCAGGCATAGGCTACGGTGCTTTCTATTACATGCAGAATCACAAAGATCCATATGTATGTGTGAACAATCAGGTGTTTGAACAGTTGAGAATGGATAGCGATATCTATGTGTTCAAAGGAGAAACCTGTGTGGATGCCAAAGATTTAAAATAACTTGGGGGTGTAGCTCATCTGGGAGAGCAGTGGCTTTGCAAGCCAAAGGTAGTCAGTTCGATCCTGACCATCTCCACCAAACAATTCGGGGTGTAGCTTAGTCTGGTTTAAAGCGCCTGCTTTGGGAGCAGGAGATCGAGAGTTCGAATCCCTCTTCCCCGACCATTTTTGATTTAGCAAGTCAATTGGGGATTCGCCAAGTTGGTCAAGGCAGCGGATTTTGATTCCGCCATTCGAGGGTTCGAATCCTTCATCCCCTACCATGCGACCGTAGCTCAGTTGGATTAGAGTACTGGCTTGCGAAGTCAGTGGTCGGAGGTTCGAATCCTTCCGGTCGCACCAAACAATGGTGTTCTTAGTGTAGTGGTCTGCACATCTCGTTGTGACCGAGAGAGTATGAGTTCAATTCTCGTAGAACACCCCAAATAATTTGCTGCTCGAGCTAGTGTGGTCATTTAGCAACGGTCTGAAGAATCGTGGAACTTGGTTCGATTCCAAGGGGCAGCACCAATTAACCTTTGAATTCACGCCAGGCATTGCAGCAGCCCTTGGCATCAACTTTGGGATCCAGTTTGAAATCTTTTGGCAGTTTTTTATTAAGATCCTCAAACAACGAACAGATCTTGGCGTCTGTGCCAAAGTACAAACAGTTTTCGCAGCGCACCTGGCCTAGCACATAGCCAGATGCCTTGGGATCAACTGGTCTTTCAATGAACTCTTGATCATCATTGGGTTCACCATTGATGTACAGTGCGCAGCTGGCATTGGCCACAACTTTGAAAGTTTTAGGATAAATGTTACAGCGTTCTTTGCCGGGCATGAAATGCCAGCAGGTGCCGCACTGTGCATGTTGAGTAACTCCCGGTGGCGGGTCCATGTACAAGAATGCATCACGACCTACCTTGGGGCCACTGTCCTTGGCTTCTGTTACAATCTGAATAAAATTTTTAAGACTCATGTGGTATTTAGCTGATGTGGCACAGTTGGTAGCGCACAGTCTTGGTAAGACTGAGGTCCCCAGTTCGATCCTGGGCATCAGCACCAAAATTTAACACCCCTGTAGCTCAGTGGTAGAGCACAATCTTGATAAGGTTGGGGTCGGTGGATCGTTCCCACCCGGGGGTACCAAAACACAAGGTAATGTAGCATAGTGGCTAATGCACCTCCTTCATACGGAGACTATCGCTGGTTCGAGTCCAGCCATTACCACCAATCGGCCCTTAGCTCAACTGGATAGAGTTCTGCGCTTCGAACGCAGCGGTTGTGGGTTCAAATCCTGCAGGGTCGGCCAAGATTTGCCCCTCTAGCCCAATTGGTATGAGGCGTCTCTCTCAAAAGGAGAATCGTGTTGGTTCGAATCCAACGAGGGGCACCAGATCAAAGGAAGCGTGGCTGAGTGGTCTAAAGCAGCAGTCTTGAAAACTGACGTGTCGCAAGGCACCGTGGGTTCGAATCCTACCGCTTCCGCCAATCAACATTGATAACTGAAGTCTACAAGATTTTTGTTTTCAAAATATTTCAAGAAATCCTTGAACGTGGCATCAATGTTCACGGTCAAAGCAATTCTTGATTGATAAGCATTGATAACCGAGTGTACCTGTTGATTGTTGAACACATACCAGGTATGCGGTAAAAAACAGTGTGTTTCAATTGGTCCATGCAGCTCGTCAAGATCAAACACATATCTAGTGTCCTGCGGTGTGTGATTTTGATAAAATTCTGTAATGGATTGATCATTGGTGAGATTGTAAATTAGATTAAGGGTGCGTCCAGCATCTCTATGTGTGCATAATCTTTGACCTGAAGTGATGTACTGCATGGCTATGGCAAACTGTTGAAATGGAAACACACAATCCCGCAGTTCAAGTTTGATTTGTTCTTGCAGTGTATCTGGCAGATCAAAGGTTTTATAGGTACAAGGCACAGTTTGTGTTTGCCGATGAAAATTATGAAAGGCAGTCCAATCTGCTTCAGACATTTCTTGATTGGGATCATAAGCCTGTGCTAGAACGAAAGATTTTGCAAAATCAATCAGTTGTTCACACAGTTGATTGGTCAAGGATGGTATGAACAAGGGATAGGCTGAAAACATCATGTACTTATCGCTGTCTCAGTTTCATGCTAAATTGTTAACAAAACACATGGTTGACCATTATTCAACCATTTGCTATACTATTGAAAGTTAGAATCAATTCCAGAGTAGCACAGCGTCAGTGCAGTTGACTGTTAATCAATTGGTCGGTGGTTCGATCCCACCCTCTGGAGCCAAGTTTTCTGCACCCATCATCTAGTGGTTAGGATATCGCCCTTTCACGGCGAGTACACCGGTTCGAATCCGGTTGGGTGTACCAAGAATGCACAGTGTCGCTTTACGCTGTGGCAGGACGGCCTCTGTATCCTAGGAAACAAGCCTCTCAGACTGCAACTAGAGTTCTCGCAAAAGAACATAGCAAGATTTAATTTGGGTGTTTAGTCCCGTAACGGTAGCGGGGGCGGACTGTAAATTCGTTGTCTTTAGGCCTTCTGGGTTCAAATCCTAGAGCACCCACCAAGTTCCGGTTACCACTTTCCTTAAAGTGGCGTATGGTAAACGAGAAAACCCAGGTGGCTATGGCACCTTTAGCGAAACATAGACTCTGCATTACAATGTGGTGTCTCCGGTGTTTCAGACAACATAGCAGCGTAAACACTTCGTCGGCCATCTGCCAAACAGTGTTCGGACAGGGCAACAACTCCAGCTTGGGGGCGACCGTGGAAAAGCGTGGCCCAAGCAATTATATTGAAGCACATTCTCTGCTGGGTATGAATAAGATTCTCTGGTGGGCACGAGTGTGTTTCAATGTGGTTTGCCATAAAGGCAAGTGCTATAGATGACAAATGGGTATCGTGTGTGGACGCACACACTATGCGGGCACTCCCGGCCGGGGACGGGTCCTGATATAACCAACAGCGGCTTTGACACACTTAGCGGTGGACGTCTAAATTGGTACTATAGCACTTACCTTTATGTCAGGACGTGGGGGCGCCACCCCCTACTCTGGTCCGGAGGATGAGAAGACCGTGGTAGGTCAGGACCTTACTGTTTGGTGCAAACAGCGTTGGCAATACGAGAATCCTCTCTGGTCGTGAAGCGGGTGGGGCTGTGTGATGCGGTATAATCACCGCCGCAGAGAGGAAGCACCTATTCAGGTCTCAAAGTGTTCATGGACGCACGCCAGCCTGTCACGTTGGAAGAAGGGGATCGTTACCCCTTGGGACCGCCAGATAAATTGAGAAGAAGATGAGTGAATTTAAAGTATATTGGACCTATGGAGGCGAAAGCCATGGAGAAGCGTTTCAGGACGTTACCCAAGCATTAGATCGTTGCCAACAATTAAGAAACAGTGGTCGTAGATTTGTGACCATGGCCAGCGAAATTGACGAAATGGTTGGAGAGTTTGGTGTAACAGAAACCGACGCCACCTACAACTGGAAAAAGCGGAGAACCTAGTGGGAAATTATACGCCAAAAATTGCCAAGGCCGATCTAGAGCATGGTGCATACTATGCAGGTCGTTGCCGTAATGCTCACCAAGCACGTTGGAACGCTAGCATACAAAAGTTCGTGCATTGGCGTACCAAATTCAATCATACTTTTTTAGAAGAAATTTGTCATCCAGAAGATGAGCAACACTTTGACGTGTTTGTGGTTGAAGCAAAATTAGATAGACCAGAAAGAGAAATTCCATTAAAATAAATTTTTACACAAGGAGAGTCCAAATGGACAGTGACAAGAGTGACAAACGCCCGGGGGTGTAGCTCAGAGGAAGAGCAACTGGCTTTTAACCAGTAGGCCGAGATATCGTAATTCTCCACCCTCACCATACGAAAACACATTATAGCGGATTTCGCAAGTATGAGTCGCATTCTAAAGAGTGCCCTTGAGATTGGATATAGTGTGTTTCCGTATAGTGCAACGGTGGCAGAGAGGCCCAATGCAAGGGACTGCAAATCCCTAAAACCGTGAGTTCGAATCTCACCCGTTGCTCCATTTCAAACCTAGGAGATCACAATGCCGTGGATAGAAAATGTTGCTGCCACTGATGTGTCTCAGGGTTTGCATCATGCAGCAGGCCACAACAGCCTGCTGATTCAAATTGCCGACCCTGCAGGTTGGTTCCCCACACCTAAATACCAATTTAAAGAAGTTCATCAGTTTGAGTTTTTGGACGCAGAAGATTCAGATGATTTTCCAGACCAAGCCAAATGCTCAGACGCTCAGGCTGCTGAGCTGGTTCGCCTGCTTCAGCATGCTCTTGACAATCGCATGAACGTGGTTGTACACTGTATGGCTGGAATCTGTCGCAGTGGTGCAGTATGTGAGGTGGGTGTTATGATGGGCTTTCAAGACACTGAACGTTTCCGCCAGCCCAATCTACGTGTGAAACATCGCATGATTCGGGCATTGGGTTGGGCCTACGATCCCAACGAAAAGCCAGACCCAGATCACTGGCGTTATTTTAAATTGGACAACATATGAAGATTGGTTTTAGTTTTGGCCGTTGTGTGGCCAGTATTGTGCGTGGCGAAGTTAACATTGATGATGTACTGTGCATTATTGCTCGTACTCACATGCCAAGCACAGAAGCAGTAAAGAATGTGATTGGCACTTATCTGTACGAGCCTGGTTACCTTATGGGACTGGATCCCGAAGCTTGCGAAAGTGTTGGTCTTGAACTTTGGATATCTGGCCGAGTGCTAGAACCAAGAACACAAGGTATCAGTGTAATGCAGGCACCTAAACAGTTTGTGTGGATGGATCTGTATCCCACTGTGGCTGATGTGGCCAATACTGGTATTCGTGAAGCTTGGGAAAGCTATCGTATTCTAATTGAACTGGCTGAACAAGTTCCAGAAGCTGTGGATCAACAGCAAGTTTTCCGTCACTCTCATAAACTCAATCTTGACGACCATGGCCAAGAAGTCCAATAAATTAAAAAATAATTGTTTTTTACTCAGCTGGGACTGTAATGGTCTTGAGGCCTGTGTGCCTTTGCATGAACTAGAGCATAAACATCAGCAAGCAGAGAAAGAAAGAATGTGGACCGCTCTAGCAGCCGAGGACGGAACAGATCCTGGAAATCCTGTTGATCAAGAAATCAATCGCTTGTATATGACAATCATGATGCGAGCTAGAATGAATACTCAAAGACACTATGAAGTGTATACCGTGCAAACTGACCGTTCAATTGATGCTGATGATCTAGTGCGCATGTTCAATGATAATCCACAAGGCATGGCAGATCTCATACGAGAACGTGGACAAAAACTCTACAGCGCCCGTGCCAGTCATGCTCCTGTGATTGTATAAATATCTGCATGGACCCCAAGTACATCACTGAACTCTATAACAATGCCAATTTTCAAAACAACATGTGGGCTGGTATCATGCATGCTAGCCTGGATATCATCGCTGGCTTGAAAAAGGATGAAATTGCTAGATTCCATCACGACAAAATGGCACAGCTATCACGTGCTCAAAAACTGGCCTTTACTCCAGAGCAAAAATCCCACATGAATTCAGATCAATTGGCTGCGATCAGCAGCACTTGATTCCCGGTTGACCACTAGTGTATAATTTTGTATAATTGATTGTGTGCTGTTCATGCACACTACAATCTAACAGGAGAACATCATGATAAAGCGGGTATCGCGCTCCCTTTCAGATGTCGCCAAAGAAATCATCCAGAAACTCAAGGATGAGCACGGCGTCACTGAAAAGCAGCTGAAATTGTTTCGTGACCGAGTTTTAAATTCCAATCATAAATTTCCCATAGGCGGTATAATGGTTCCCATTGGCATCCTATGGATTGACTATGAAGTTCAACGTGACGTTATTATCAAGCACATCTTGAATCTTCTACGCAAATGGGACAGTCGTATCTGTCAGCCAGCTGCATGTAACACACATCCCAGCCTGGTTGAAATAGTCAACGAAGCCAAAAACATTTACAAGTTCAAAAAACTGTTTGTCTATGATGCTCAGCATCGTTGCGTGACCTTGGCTGTGTTGGGCTTTGAGAACATCCCAGTCACCGTGGTGATTGACGATGATCCTACATTTGCCAGCTATGCATTTAGAGAATCCAACAGCACAATCAAGAAAATTGGTGAACCTGACAAGCATCGTAACAATGTGCGCTTGTATGGTCTAGGTGTACATGACGAGGACACCATACGTGCAAAACATCTACAGAATCAATTTGATACTCTGCGAATTGATCTTGTGGAAAGTTGGGACAAGATTCCTGTGGCCGAACGGCAACGTTTTTACATGAGTCACTTTGACTATGCTAAAAAACCCATGGGAGCAGACAAAAGCGGCAAAACTGCACACAATATTCTCAAGGCAATTATCACTGCCTGGCCTAAGAATCAAAAGGTGCAGAATGGTATCTATGTAGGTCTCAATCACATGAACGAACAAGTCAAAAGTCTAGGAGTTAAACTGCCTGCAGACTGGATGACACAGGTATGTAAACTGGTGGCTGTGAGTTTTCCCAACAGCGAAGATGTTGAAACTTCGGCAGGTCGTCATGCCAAGTGGATTGCCAAGAGCAAGACCTGGGCAGTGCCTGAAAACATGTACAAGTTCATGCGTGAAGTGTACAAGCTCAACGGAGGCCAATTGGTAATTCCCAGCGACGGCGAGGACTTTGAATTACACAAGGGACTGTGGGTGGATGCAAATCTAGTGCCCAATCACAAGCACCTGTTTCGTGAACTAAAGGAAAGCGAACTTGATGAGGTAGAATATGCCTAAATTGACTTTGAAAGAACATGTGCAGGGCTTTGAAGAAGTACGCTATCCCAAGGTGGTGCGTAACAGCAAGGCCTATGACCAGACCAAGCGTTTTATTCTAGCCGAAGTACAACGTCTGTTGTCATTGTACGAGCAGTTGGATGCCGTGGATCAAACAGCCAGACTCATACGTGATGGTATTGACTTTTGGTTGCGCCGAGCACATGGTTACAATATTGAAGGCGACATTGGCAGTCATTATCGTCAACGTGGAGTCAGCGCACAGGACTGTGATTTTGAACATGTGATACCGCAGGCCAAGATCAGAGATCTATTGATTCAAGGTCGTATCACTGTGCATCAGGCCATGAATCCACCTACCTGTTTGATTGAAAAAGATCTGCATCGTCAGCTCAAAGACGAAGGGTGGGCCAGTCGCACACCAGACATGTGGAACTTTTGGAAACGCTATACCAATGTGTTTGAAGCAGAATTTGAAACACACAATGGCGTGGCTGTGAATACTGCTGTTTGGGATCTAGGCAAACATTTTGAATATTTTGGAGTCAGCGATGAATCTAACAAGACTAAAAAGATTTGACAAAAGCAAACATGAACAGTTGGTTGGGCTGTTGCAATGGTGCGAGCTCATGGGTCTCACTGGTCGTGATCTCATCAGTTTAGGTGGACACATTGATCGCTTGCAGACTCGTGAGGCTGCTCAAAAAAACATTGAGATTGCCAAAGGCTACAAGATTGATCGTGTGGGACATGATACCTCCAACGATGCAAGGTTCAGCTTGAAGACCGTGAACGGTAGATATCAGTTTCAGTATTACAGTTACCAAACCGTTTATGTGACCAGCTACAAAACCAAAGTGAAAAAACATCTAGCAATGGATCACTTTAATCTAGGACGCATGGACTATCGCAAAGCCTGGATATATCGTGTGCTGTTGAACGTGCATTCAGGAAAAATTGTGTTAGATTTTTAACAACCATAGCAAAATCACAACATTGACCAAAAAGACCCGTTTTGCTATACTGTAACTGTAGTAAAAGAATCAGGAGATCTAGATGTTTTGGGTATTTGTGATATTTGTGATTTTGCTAATTTGGGCCTACTTGGCTCATACACATGGAGATGACAATCATGGCTGAAGTCACGCTGAGAACCCCGCTGTACAAGGTAACCATGACAGAATATGAACGTGGCTGGGGACAGCGACCCATGGGTGAACGCTACTTTGATACCGAGCGTGATGCTCAAGCATTTTGTAATGAATACAACCGTGATCCTGGCGACCTAGATTGTTTCTTTCGCGCCAGCTACACAAGGATAGCCTAATATGAATGACCGTATAGACCAATTGGCCAAACAGTGTTGGAATCATAGAATAGATGGCACCTTGATAGATGGCCACTTGCATTTTGACCATCGTAGGTTCGCCGAGTTGATAGTGCAAGAATGTTACCATCATTGCAAGGATCAGTTAATGGAAAGAAAAACTGCCGAGAAAGCAGGATTAGATTACAACGATGGTGTGATGGATTGTGCTATCGGATTACTACAACATTTTGGCATTGACCGATGAACAATCTTGAACAGTGGCTCCTGCGTGGCATTCTTGCTCGTCAAGTTCGAGCGGGACGAGATCACGATCAACGTATCCAACAATTGTATATCATGATTCGCGAAGCAGCAGAACAGGAATTCACCGAGGACAATATTCCCACACTCAACGACAGTTTGGTAGAATGGTTTTTAAAAAGTCTACGATCTAGCAGTTGACTGAAATCCTCTAACAGCATATAATTACCCAACTAACACATTTTATAGGAGCAATGATGAGTTCTAAAGTCACCGAAAGCCGTACTCTTACCACTCAAGGCGCACGCCGCGGTATTCTTAAATGTTTCAAGACCAAGCGTCCTGTGTTTCTTTGGGGGCCACCGGGCATTGGCAAGAGTGAGCTGGTAGCTGGTATCACTGAAGAACTAGGCGGCCATATGATTGACCTGCGCCTGGGTCAGATGGAGCCAACTGACTTGCGCGGTATTCCGTATTTCAACAAAGAAAAGGGTGTAATGGATTGGGCTCCTCCAATTGATTTGCCGGATGCAGAACTGGCTGCTCAGTATCCATTGATTGTGCTGTTTCTTGATGAGATGAACAGTGCTGCGCCTGCGGTACAAGCAGCAGGCTATCAGCTGATTCTCAACCGTCGTGTGGGTCGTTATGTGCTGCCAGACAATGTGGTAATTGTGGCAGCTGGCAACCGCGAAAGCGACAAAGGTGTTACCTATCGTATGCCAACTCCATTGGCTAACCGTTTTGTTCACTTGGAACTGCGTGTGGATCATGCCAGCTGGGAACAGTGGGCCACTGCAAACAAGATTCACAAGGACGTGGTTGGTTACATTGGTTTCGCCAAACAAGACTTGTTTGACTTTGATGCTCGTAGTCCTAGCCGTGCATTTGCCACTCCGCGCTCCTGGAGCTTTGTGAGCCAGTTCTGCGAAGAGGATGTTACCACTGATCAAGAACTCACTGATCTTATTGCGGGCACTGTGGGCGAAGGCATTGCTATCAAGTTCATGGCACACCGCAAGGTTGCAGGACAGATGCCCAAGCCAGCTGATGTGCTGAGTGGCAAGGTCAAAGAACTGCAAACCAAAGAAGTGAGTGCTCAGTATTCTTTGGCAGTGAGTCTGTGCTATGAATTGCAGGACCATCACAAGAATGGTACCAAGCCAGATGAGTGGAACGTGATGGCAGATCATTTCTTGGCATTCATGATGCACAATTTCAACACTGAGTTGGTTGTTATGGGTGCGCGAACTGCACTTACCACCTTCAACCTGCCCTTGGTACCAACCAAGCTCAAGAACTTTGACGAGTTCCACAAACGGTTTGGCAAGTATATCCTGGCAGCAAGTGCCAAGGACAACCGATAAAAACAAGGGCCTAGGCCCTTGTTTTGTTTTGACACAAATGATCTATCAGTGTATAATTACTGTATTAAACACAAGGAGTGACTATGAGCATGGCAGGTACTACCGCAGTTGATACTAAAAAGATTGCCAAAGATATTCTAAATCGCGCTGGCGTGAGTGGAGAGGATGTGGCAGAACGCAAGCCAGTTGATCCGCGTGTGGATGCTGAAGTACGTGAAAAGATTATCACCGCACGTATTGCACTCTTGCTCAAGGCTCCGTTCTTTGGCAATCTTGCCACTCGTTTGCAATTGAAAAATGCAGACGACTGGTGTCCTACTGCGGCCACTGACGGACGCAACTTCTACTACAATACCGAGTTCATTCAAAAACTGCCGCCTAAACAGTTGGAGTTCTTGGTTGGACATGAAGTGTTGCATGCTGTGTATGATCACATGGGTCGTCGTGTGGATCGTAAGCCTAAAATTTTTAACATTGCCTGTGACTATGCTGTGAATGCTGATCTTGTGGATCAGCGTGTGGGCGATCGTATTACCGTGGTTCCCATGCTGTACGAAGCCAAGTACCGCGGTGTAAGTGCCGAAGCTATCTATGATGATCTCATGCAGAATGTTAAAGAGGTTACTCTAGACCAACTGGCTCAGATGCTGTTGGACGAACACTTGGACGGCAATGGTGATGGCGATGGCGATGATGACAAAGATGGTCAAGGTCGTCCCAAGCTGAGTGAAGAGGAAAAGGCAGCCATTCGCGATGAGATTCGCGAAGCTGTGCTCAACGCTGCGCAACAGGCAGGTGCAGGCAATATTCCTGCAGGTGTGAAACGCATGATCAAGGACCTCACTGAACCTGTGATCAACTGGCGTGAGCTGCTGCAACAACAGATTGAGAGCACTATCAAGAGTGACTTCACTTGGATGCGTCCAAGTCGTAGAGGCTGGCACATGGATGCTGTGATGCCGGGCATGAAGCCAGGCGAACAGATTGATGTGTGCATTGCCATTGACACTTCGGGCTCAATCAGTGAACGTGACATCAAGGACTTCATGACCGAGATCAAGGGAATCATGGAAGCCTATGACGAGTACAAGATTCATGTATGGTGCTTTGACACTGAGATCTACAATCCGCAGATCTTTACCAGCGACAACATGGATGATATTGCTGCTTATGAACCTGCAGGTGGTGGTGGAACTGACTTCATGGCAAATTATGCGTTCATGAAAGAACATAACATTGAGCCTAAAAAGTTCATCATGTTCACTGACGGTATGCCTTTTGGTGAGTGGGGCGATGAACAGTATTGCGATGCTTGTTGGATCATCAAAGGCAATCCAGATGTGCAACCACCCTTTGGTGTGTGGGCACACTATGAAGAAGCTGCAAAGGAGGCTGCATGATAATATGGCTACGTGATATACCGTTGTGGTACTGGGGCTGGTGTGTGAGCACGGTGTGTGCTGCACTGGCCCTAATCAGTACAGCACCAACCAACACCTGGCTGTTGATAGTCAGTGTGTTGTGCAGTCTTGTGTTGATAACCAATCATGTGTTTTACTCGCTTGTGACCCATGCAAAAAATTCTAAATTTTTTCAAGACCAATAATCACAGTTGGGAATACAAGATCATTCCCATTGTGGATCCCGATGATGAAAATTTCGTTGAGTATGAACTAATCATGAATGCTCTAGGAGCCATTGGTTGGGAACTGTGTGCTGTATACAAAGACTTTTTGATATTTAAAAAATGCTCGCCAATTTTGAAGTGAATCCCTTGAACATATTTGGTCTGCGCAGACTGGATCACTGTCCTCCGTATTTTGAAACTCTGTGCTTTGATCTCAAAACACAAGAAAAAAATATCACTGACTGGATTTATGAGCACCTGACCAGTAGATTCTATTTGGGTGATATCTATATGATTGATCCAGAAAAAGGCAACAGTGTGTTGTGTTGTAAAGTGGCATTTGAGGATGCCAGCGAGCTGACCTACTTTGCCATGTTTCTTGATCAAATCAACGACTATAACTATCTAGTAGAATAAATTTTCTTCATAGTCATGTGGTATTAAATACACAGTGATAATTATGGAGGAAATGTATGTCTGAAGAACAAGCACAACCAGCTGGTCCAAATTTAACCATTGCTGATCTTGTACTCACTGCACAGATTATTCAAGCTGCTGCACCCAAAGGCCTATTCAAGGCCGAAGAACTAAAAGTGGTTGGCGACTTCTATGAAAGATTAGTGGGATTTCTAGAATCCACTGGTGCTATTCAAAGACCCGGCGTCCAGGCAGAAACAGTTCAAGAAGCTACCCCAACTCAGGAGAAACCAAATGCTAAAGCACGTCGGAAAGCATAACGATCGCAAGATTGCTTTGCTGTGGAGAGAAGTACCAAACGAAGATCATATGTGTCTGGTGGTCTATAGCGATTTACTGCCAAGACTGATTCATGATGAAATCATGAAAGTGTTAGAAAGTGCCAGTGGTCAAGCAGCTGAGAACCTGGCAGATGCACTCTGGCGCAATGTGATGGCAGATGGACGAAACACTCTGGAAGCCTTGCATCGTGAAGGTTTCATCAAGAAAGTGCCAACCAATCAGGTCATTGTTACACCAAATGCCAAGAGCAGTGTGAGGCTGGATGAACTGAACACAATTTTGAATGAAATGAAAAGCGGCGAAGATGCCGTTAAACGCATGGCAGAACTTGATGCCAGTGCAGGCATGACTGGTAAAAAACGTCGTGCTCCCGAGCCACGTGAAGTTGGCATGCCACGAGACAGTCGCGGGCAACCAGCACAAGTTCCTTTAACTGAAGCTGCTGATGTAATTCTAAGTGATGCAGATCTTGCAAAACAAAGACTTGACCAAGCAGAAAAGATGCGAGCAAATGCTCAACAATTACTAGCCGAAGCAGAAAGACTCATGGCAGAGGCAGCAGAATTTGATCCAAAGTTAAAGACCAAGCCAAATGCCAAGAAAAAATCAGTCCAAGCGCATTAACATAGATCCAAGAGAACGATGGAAAAGCATTCTAAAAGGCGTTACCAAGGACGAAGTTCCGGTGGCACTGATCAAGTCTGTCACAGTAAATCTCGTGGACGGCACTCAAGTGGAAATAGATGTACTTGAGTTACTGGACCAAGGTTACAATACAGATGAGATTGAGAACATGCTCAACAGTCGTTTGAAAAAACTTGATGAAATAATCAAGGATGTGGATTTCTTTATCAATGTTGACAGTGTGGCCAGCACAGTACAGCCGGTCACAGATGATATTCTAAGAAACCTATAGCATGATAGCCAGCATATTTTCCGTTGACCAAACTGGTGGAGTTGGCAATCGTGGCACCTTGCCTTGGAAACACCACTCAGAAGACATGGCATGGTTCAAAGAACTTACCACCCACGGAGTGGTAGTAATGGGTAGAAACACTTGGGATGATCCCAAAATGCCCAAGCCATTGCCTCTCCGTACCTGTGTGGTCGCCACCAGTCATGCCATAGAATCTCATCCTCGTATTAGAACTATCAAAGGTGATATCAATGCCAAGATACTTGAACTGCAAGACATATACCCTGCAAAAAATATCTGGATCATTGGTGGTGTGAATCTTTTATTACAGACCAAGAATATCACTGATTATGCCTATGTTACACACCGTAAAGGCAGTTTTTTCAGTGATACCAGAATAGATCTTGTGCGATATATGGCAGGCATGCGTATCACAAGCAGTAGACCTAGTCAGGATAAAATGTTAAACTTTGCAGTGTACAAAAACATTGATCCATTTAGATAATGAAACCTTACCATGAAGCTTTACAAACTGTTCTACGAGACGGTACCCAACGCAGCGACCGTACTGGCACTGGCACTATCAGTGTATTTGGTATGCAACAACGTTACGACCTGGGTGCTGGCTTTCCTGCTGTAACGACCAAGCGACTGGCCTGGAAGTCAGTGGTTTCTGAGTTGCTGTGGTTCATTGAAGGCTCAGGGGATGAAACTCGCCTACGAGAGATACTACATGGTAGTAGGGATTCCAGTAAGGACACCATCTGGACTGCTAATGCTACCGCAGCATACTGGCAATCACAAGCAGCATATACCGGTGACCTAGGTCGCATTTATGGAGTGCAATGGCGACACTGGCGTGCTATCAAAGTGCGTGAATCCAATGGGTCGTTTCGTGACAGTTTTGGCAATGCCTATCGTAGAGTTGGTAACAATGTAGAAGTACGCGAAGTCGATCAACTATTGAATCTGATTGACGGTATAAAAGCAGATCCACACGGACGAAGACACATACTATCCGCATGGAATCCTGGTGAATTAGAAGCCATGGCTCTCCCACCGTGTCACTGCTTTGCACAGTTTTATGTTGTGGATGGAAAATTGTCGTGTCAGATGTATCAGAGATCCTGCGATATGTTTTTGGGTGTGCCCTTTAACATCGCGAGCTATAGTCTGCTCACACACATGATTGCTCATGTGTGTGATCTGCAAGTAGGTGAGTTTGTTCACGTACTCGGTGACGCTCACATATATCTGAATCATGTAGAACAGGTAAAAGAACAATTACAACGTGAACCATTACCTGCTCCACGACTGTGGCTCAATCCTGATGTCAAGCACATCACAGAGTTCACCATGTCTGACATACGTTTAGAGGATTATCAATGTCACAACGCTATCCAAGCTCCCATGGCAGTATGATTTTGTTTAAAGAATTATACATGGGCGACTGCGAAGATCCTGAATTGTATGCAGCTGAACCTATTTGGCAATGGCAGCAGAGTGAACAAGGACAGTGGGTCATGGAACATGCACTCACACAACCGCACTATCGCATCGTGCCCAGTATGGAAACCTATGGATTCCGAGTGGAAATATTTGGCACACTCAGCGAACGCGACGAAGTTTTTTATAGGCTCAAGTACAAATGAATATTTTGGTCACAGGCGGTGCTGGCTTTATTGGGCACAACGTGGTTCATGAACTGGAGGCTCAAGGTCATGCTTGTGTGATTCTTGACAATCAAACCAACTATGGCATCGTGCCCCAGCAGCACATGACTGCACTGCATGAAGAACGCAAATCATTTTATCAGGCTCCACTACATCGTATGGATCTTGGCTCAGGTGACGGATCCAATTGTGATTGGATCATGCGCCGTTATGCCGTTGATACCGTGATACATTTGGCCAGTTTTCCTAGACAAAAAGCAGTTAGTGCCAATCCTGCACTAGGTGCACAAATCATGATGGTAGGACTCATGCACCTGCTGGAAGCAGCCAAGGCCAATCATGTCAAACGATTTGTGTACGTGAGCAGTAGCATGGTGTATGGCGACTTCTCTGAAGAAATCAACGAAGACCATGAATGCAAGCCTATTGGACAGTATGGCATCATGAAACTGTCCGGTGAATGGCTGGTTAAAGATTATGCTCGTCGCACTGGTATGGAATTTGTGATCATACGTCCTAGTGCTGTGTATGGTCCAAGAGACATTGAAGATCGTGTGGTCAGCAAGTTCTTGATTGCAGCCATGCAAGGCATACCGTTGCGTGTGAAAGGCGCCAACGAAATGCTGGATTTTACCTATGTTGATGATGCTGTTTCAGGCATAGTTGGCGCCACGCTCAGTGAACGCACCAGCAACAAAATCTATAATATCACTCGTAGTGCCAGTCACACACTGCATCAAGCCGCACTGTTGGCCATACAAACAGTGAATAAACCAGGACACATCACCTTTGAAGGTGCAGATGCGGAATATCCCAGTCGTGCCAGTCTGTGCATAGATCGTGCTAGAGCAGATTTTGGTTATGTGCCCAAAACGGATATTGAGCAAGGATTTGCTTTATATCACAGCTGGCTAAAAACATCCGTTTATAACCCAAACTGATCCTGCCATAAATAATAGTATATATTTGGACAGCAGCGGCTGTGTTCTAAATAAATACTTTATTGCAATAGGATCAAACGATGGCCACGGGCGGACAGTTTCCCAAAGACGATACAGCTCCAAAAACTGATGTGATTTTTGAAGCTGATTTCACCAGCTTACGAACAAGTATATTTGCTATTATTGGCACTGGGTCAGGCACCAGTGGCTACGGTGCTACCCAAGCAGCCACGCTAGGCGCGACTACTGTGAATGCAGGCGATGTGATATATGGCACTGCCTGGGATACCTTGCGTACTGCCATTAACGCCTGTCGTAGTCATCAAACGGCAAGTCCAACTCTAATAGCTGCAAGACCAACTTCAATCACCGCAGCTTGGGTTAACAGTGTTAAAACCATATGTGATGCTGCGGTCACAAACAAAGACAGTGTAAAGGCAGCGGAACTGGTTCTAGTAACTGGCGTGACCAATAGTGTGACTACCAGCACCACTTGGAATGGATTCCTCACAAGAACAGTGCGAGTGACTTTTCCATCGCAAAATGCCATGCGTAATTTTTTTAACGCAGGCGGCTATATCACTACCACACACGCCGCTGTGACGGGTAACAGTGGAACCAAAGAAGACAACTGGAAAACTGCAATTGATAATCTAGGGGCATGCAACTACACAGTGTCGGACTATAGAGCAGGCGGTACTAGAACTCTTGGATCTCGCAACGTGGCCAGCTACGATGGCAGCAGTGCCATTGTGCAAGGCATACGAAGCAGTCTTACTGGCAGTGCTTATGTGGATATTGTTATCACCTATGATGATGGAAATTCAGCCAGCGGATTGCCTATTGAATCAAGTGCAGCACAAACCGGTCGTATTGACGAAACATTATCTTTGAACATCAGCTCAACGGTGAGTTATTATAAATCAGATGGATCAATCACCAGTCCTACACCAAATGGCACAGGATCTTGGACCGATAGTGGCTATTCAGCATCCAGCTCACCACCACCACCTCCACCGCCACCACCGCCTCCTGCTGTTCCAACCTACAGTTTTTCCACTGTGCCAGTCAGTATCAATGAAGGTAGTGCAGGTTCATTTGTAGTGACCACTACCAATGTGCCTAACGGTACTGTGCTATACTATACCATAGATAATTTGTCCACAGAGGCAGCAGATTTTACAGGCAGCGTGGTGCAAGGGTCTGTAACAATCAACTCCAACACCGGCAGCTTTAACATAACACCCAGTGCTGATGTCACCACAGAAGGTGCCCAAACATTCCGTGTGTACCTACGCACAGACAGTGTGAGTGGTACAATTGTGGCCACAAGTGCAAGTGTAACAATCAATGATACCAGTGTAGCGGGTCCACCACCACCTCCACCACCAGTACCACCTCCACCTCCACCGCCTGCGGCTCCAACCTACAGCTTCACAACCACACCCGCATCAGTGAACGAAGGTTCGGCAGCAACATTTGTGGTGGCCACAACCAATGTGGCAAATGGCACCACACTGTATTATGTGGTTGATAATATCACCACAGGCGGAGACTTTGGTACATTGAGTGGATCATTTACCATCAACAGTAATAGTGGAACCTTTAGTGTCACCCCAACCGCTGATGCTCTTACAGAAGGCACAGAGAGTTTTAGAATGCTGGTAAAAACTGGTAGTACCACTGGCACCACAGTGGCCACTAGTGCCAGTGTGAATGTGAATGATACCAGCTTTGATGTTACTTATAACTTTGCTCCAGAATTCTTAGATGAATTTGCTGCTTCTTATGGATATACTGGAACCACACCAAGATCAATATTCTTGACTCAAGCACAAAACATTAACACTGTTTATTATGCCACTGACAATCCAATAGCCGGCGCTTTTCCTGCACGGTTTGGTGTCAATAGAAAACCTGATGCTGCTGGTCTAGCCTACTGGACAGATTTCGCACTTGACAATGGTTATAACACCGGCAGTGCAGGATTTGTCACGGCATGGACTGGCGCTTTATCAGGAAACGATTTGACTAGGTCTACGACCGGAAGCACAGTGTTTGATGCTGGCAATGGCGATGGCGATTTTTATGATAGATCAATTAACAACAGCACCGGTGCTGTGCAGATAGTATAGGAGAACTAATGCTCACAGAACAAGAAATAGTTGATATATTTTTATCACGAGTAAATGAACATCCTGGAGAAGTGCTGATTGAAGCTTACAAAAATTTAAGCATAGATCAGCTGAACGAAATTCTTGATCGCAGATTGGCCGTTGATAATAATGTAGACCCTACGTATCAACAAAGACTGCGTGAAGATTACCAGACATATCTTGCAGCGACCCCCGAACAAAGAGCAAACTGGCAGCGTGTCAGACCAATACTACCCACTTGATAATTTGCCACCCTTGATTGTGCCAGATTTTCTATCTGGCGCCATGTGCGCGGCAATCACTGCATATGCAGTGCAAAGCCATAAATGGGAATCAGCCTTGTGGCCATGGGACCAACGCTCAATAAATTTAGAAAATCTTGATCATCACATGCGTGATGTGTTTTTAACACTCTGGCCCAAGGTTAGAAATCAATTGTGCGACTATTGGGGTGTGAACAAACAACTGTACGGCGATATTTTCCAATTGGTGCGCTGGCAACCGGGTGACTGTTTGCAACCTCCACATGCAGATGCAGAACAAACTGACGGATCAATACACCCTTTTGCCTATAGAGAGTTCGCTGCAATAATATATTTGAATCAAGAATACACAGGCGGCCAGTTGTATTTTCCGCATTTCAATCTTGAACCTATACTAAGTACTGGCACACTGGCAATTTTTCCTGGCACCTTGAAATATCTACATGGAGTCACTCCAATAGAATCAGGCACTAGATACACAATTGCTGGTTTTTTCACCAGTCAATCAGCACATGGAAATCAATACCTTATCTAGAATCAACGATACAGATCATTTGGTGCCTGACAATACCATTCTATTGGTCACTGAACATGATGAGTACAACGCATCAGTACACGAAATCATGCACAGTCTCAAAGGCGAAATCAAAAGAGATTGGTTTGTCAAACATGCCTACTACTGTTTACCGTTAACCATAGGCAACCAGTATGGATTTGTGATTCGTAGTCTATTTGATTTCTCTGCCATATGGAACGGTGGTGCCACAAGTCAGGATGTGTCTGTGACAGTTGAATCAAATGAAATGGATGGACATCAGAGTGTGAGCAGTCATTTTGGCATGGGCACCCTTACTGTGCAAAACAGATTTCATTTTAGAACTCCGCTGGGTATCAATCTGTTGACCATGAATCCTCCAAACTACTTTATACCCAATCTGCAAAACATGACTGGAGTAATTGAAGCAGACAATCTACGACGTGACTTTACCTTTAATCTGCGCATAACCAGCCCAAATGTTGAAGTCAAGGTCAAGCGAGGCGATTGGCTGGCAGCAATAATACCTATACCAAGATTCACAGTTGAAAACTATGAGATCAAATTGGCCCATGAAGTGATTGATCATCAGACCATAGAAAACGAACGAACAGCAGGTAAAAACTTTGGCAGAGAACGCAGACATCAAGACCCTCACAAACCACATGGCAACGGACGTAGATACGCCAACGGCATAGACATATACAACAACGTGTTTCACAAACATCAAAAGAATCTCTAAACCAAATTCTAGTCATAATTACAAAAGGAGTGTAATTTATGACCGAACTTGACGAAATTCTAGACAAAGCAGACTATTTTGAACAACTGCGACATCAACGAGAACTACTGAGCATATCTTTTCAAGATGCTTGTGTAATGGCACACAGCGGAGGTATCTTTCAGTTAACACCAGAATTTATTTCTGGTGTGTCTCTATTGGCCAAAGATGTCGAAGAAATGTATGTGCTGGATCGTAATCAAAATGCGGTGCTGATCAAAAACCCGCAAGAGTTTTTGTCCAAAGCCATAGATATCTATCGTGCAGCATCAAATCAGTATGGTATTGCACTTGCTGAACTTAAGAAAAAACGATCTGCACGTTCCATGGTTCAATCATGAGTCAAGGTTTTTTATTATTTGCGCATGACAACGAAGAAATTGATTATGCGCTGTTGGCTGCTTGGTGTGCAAGACGTATCAATGTGTACCTTGACAAGCCAGTATCTCTGGTCACTGATCAAGCCACAGCCACACGACTTGGCAAAAACAAAAGATATTTTGATCAAATCATATTGTCAGATATACCTAGACATCAAAAACGTAGATATCACGACAGATTTTTGAATTTCAACAACTATGACAGATGTCATGCCTGGGATCTAACACCCTACGAAGAAACCATGGTAATAGACACTGACATAGTGATTCAATCAACTGCTATGAATAGAGTGTGGGGCAGCGATCACCATCTCATGGTATGCGCAAAATCAATAGATGCCTATACTAATAAAGTTGAATCTGAGTTTGAATATCTTGATGAAACCAGTATCAAATTCTTTTGGGCCACACAAATTTATTTTCGTAAAAATCAAGAAACGGAAATATTTTTTAAAACATGCAAATGGGTAAGATCAAACTATGTATGGCTCAGTAGAGTGTATGGCATAGACCACCGATTGCTACGCAATGACTATGTGTGGAGCATAGCAATACACATGCTCAATCAGACTGAATATCTACCGTGGACATTACTGCACACCACCTACAGAACCAGATTACACAGCATGCAAAACAATCAAGTTATCATTTATCAACCAGATCTCATGGTTAAGAAAGTTGTTGATCACGACATACATGTGATGCACAAGGACGATCTTATTAGACTGGCCACAGTAGAACTGGAGCAATATAATGACTAGAGGCTATTTGGTGATGGCTCAAGGTCCATATGTTTCTCAAGCAGAAGCCTTGGCTGTTAGTATTGCACACACTCAATCTCAGGTGCGTTCAATCAGTGTGATAACTGATGGCAGTCCTGATGCCTCACTGTTTGATCAAGTGATACCGTTGACCAAGGATCTTTCAGGAAATAATGATTGGAAGATACACAATCGAGTGCAGTTCTATGATCTATCGCCATATGATGAAACAGTGATCCTGGATGCTGACATGCTGTTTCTTACCGATATCAGTCACTGGTGGACTCACATAAGCACCTATGAGCTGCTGCTTACCAAACATGTTTTAAACTTTCGTGGTGACACTGTGACACACAGTCCATACCGTGAAACATTTGTAGGCAATAAATTGCCCAATGTTTACAGTGCATTTGCATATTTTAAAAAAACACAGTTTGTTCAAGAATTTTTTCAACTGGTTGAGAATATCGTGCTCAACTGGTCAGAGTGGACATCAAGACATGCAGCCAGACCGCCACAAAACTTTCCCAGTCTTGATGTGGCCATGGCCATGGCAGTAAAACTGTTAGACTGCGAATCACAAGTAACCAGCCACAGATCTTATCCAACTTTTACTCATATGAAAAGCGGGTGTCAGGGTTGGAAAATGTACAACGAAGATTGGCAACAGATGCTTCCCTACTATATCTACAATCAACGGTTAAAACTTGGCAATTACACACAGTCAGGTGTGTTGCACTATGTAAAAAAAGATTTTGCCACTGCTGATGTTATGAGTATTTTCAAATGAAAATTGTTTACTACGACCCTGAGACCAAAGACATAGCCATGATGGCACATGCGGTGCTTGAGACCGAGCAGTTGCCTTATATTGAAATAGACGATGAGCAATTGAGTTGGATACAATCTGCCAAAATGCACTTGGCCTTGTTTTTTGTTGACAAAGGTGTACTCAAACAAAAACCAACTCGAAAACCACTACCTATAGTAAAGCCAATCGTCAACTATTGTTACAATATACCTTTGAAAAATTCATTGCCCGTGGACCTTTTGTGCAAGCAGTACAAGAGCAAAAAACAATTGCATGTGACCTTGCTCAATCAAAACAACATAGATCTCAACAAGATTGCATCATCAGTGGTGCTGATAGCTTGTAAGAACAATGATGCCAATCTGCCACTTTGGTATTTTGATATTCCTGCCAATGTGCTTTCTCACACTGAGCCAATTGTTTACACTTATTCAGGCCAAGACGATTTTAGGCTCTACACTTATAAAATATTTGACAGTTATCTACATGAGCAAAATGATTAAACTACAAGAAATTGATTGTATTTTCCTAAGCTATGATGAGCCGAATGCTGAATACAACTATGCAGATCTACTGACCAAGGCCCCTTGGGCCAAACGTGTGTATGGGGTAAAAGGCAGTGACGCAGCACATAAAGCCTGTGCAGACATCAGCGAAACCGAACATTTTTTGACCATTGACGGTGATAACATCATAGATGAACAAATCTTGCGCCTTAACATAGATTTTGAAACATTTAGCAGTGGAGAAAAAAGTCAGTTGAGTTGGAGTGGTCGCAACTATATCAATGGACTGGTATACGGCAACGGTGGCATCAAGTGTTGGACCAGAGAACATGTGTGGAACATGCGCACTCACGAAGCAGCAGAGGACGATACCAATCAGGTGGATTTTTGTTGGAATCCAAACTATCTGCACATGGACGGTTGCTACAGTCCCATATTCAATAATGCATCTGAACTACAAGCGTTTCGTGCTGGCTTTAGAGAAGGTGTAAAAATGAGTTTGATTGATGGCCTGCGTTTAAAAAAAGCAGCATTGTTCAATCTGCGTGGAAACATTCCAGAGCAAAATTATCAACGCCTGCTGGTTTGGTGTTCAATAGGTCACGATGTACCAAACGGTCAGTGGGCTGTGTATGGCGCTAGACTTGGCTGCTACATGACCAATTTAACCGATTGGGATTACACTCAGGTAAGAGATTTTGATTATCTCAATCAATTGTTTTTACAGCAGGATATCTCACGATCAACAGAGCTGGCACAAATCCTACGCAAACGACTGCAACTGCCTGTGAGTGACCTGGATCATGAGCAAAGCAATTTTTTCAAAATCACTTATCAAAATCTACCACGCAGTGCGCGAGTAATCAAAGGCAAACCAGAAAACACCGGTAGATTGCCAACAGAAGAATGGTATGATATTGTGTTTATTTCAAACGGAGAACCAAACGCCGATGAAAACTTTGCCAGACTCAAACAGGTGGTTACCAAAAACAGAATACATCGTGTGCAAAATGTGCAAGGTATCTATCAAGCGCATCTAGCAGCCTCACAATTAGTCACCACCAAGATGTTCTACGTAGTTGATGCTGATGCGTGGATAGTAGACGGCTTTCATTTTGATGACAATTTCAATCAAGAAAAAATATTGGTATACAGCAGTCTAAATCCTTTGAATTATCTATGCTATGGGTATGGCGGAGTGAAACTGTTTCCCACAAAGATTTTCAACCAGCCAATGGATCATTATGTGGACATGACCACCACTCTAGGAGAAACAGTGGCAGTGCCCACTATCAGTTGTGTGACGCAATTCAATACTTCGGCATTTGATACCTGGCGCAGTGCATTTAGAGAATGTGCGAAACTCAGTTCACAAACAATTACCAGCAACATACAAAGTGCCATGCCTGAAGATTTTACAGACCAAGTGGAGCAAAAAAATCTTGAACGTTTGTCGGTTTGGACCAGTCGTGCATCTGGTGCGCATGCAGAACAATGTTTGCAAGGAGCCAGAGCAGGTAAACAGTTTGGCGAGCTTTATAAAAATGATCCAGATAAATTGAGTTTGATCAATGATTATCAATATTTACAAACACTATTTCAGCAACAATTATGAATACAGAAACCATTAAATTTTATCGCTCGGTCAAACAGGCACTAGATCAAGTGGGCCCGGGCATGTGTTTGGCCAAGTGGTACCAGACCACACTGCATCTAGAAAATGGCCATAATCATAGCTGCCACCATCCACGCACACATCAAACTCCTCTGGATGAACTTGCAGCCAATCCTGATGCACTGCACAATACCAAGCACAAGCAGCGAAACCGCGAACTCATGATCAAAGGCAAACGCCCGGACGAATGTAGATACTGCTGGAACATTGAAGACACAGTTACAAATCAAGACGTGTTTGCTGATAGGGTGCTGAAAAGCACCTTTGAAATACAAAGCGATCCTGACATACTAGATAAAACCATAGGCCTAGGGTTTGAGGCACGGCCTTTGCCCAGTCATGTTGAGGTCAGTTTCAGCACCACATGTAACTTTGCATGCAGTTATTGCAGTGCTGATGTGAGCAGCAGTTGGATGAAAGAACTGCTTGAACATGGCAGTTATCCAACTGAATATCCATTGATAACCTTGAAGCAGATAGAACGCGATGGCAAAATGCCAATTCCTGATAAAGAACACAATCCCTACATTGAAGCCTTTTGGAAATGGTGGCCTGAACTTTACCCTGCGCTCAAGGTATTTAGAATCACTGGCGGTGAGCCTTTGCTGAGTGCCCACACATTCCGAGTGCTAGACTATATAATTGCCAACCCCAATCCGGAAATACAATTGGCAATCAACAGCAACATGTGTGTGCCCGACAAGCTAATAGATAGATTTATTTCACGAATAGAAACTATCGTAAGCAATAATTTGGTCAAACATTTTACACTTTACACCAGTTGCGAGGCTCACGGAAGTAAAGCAGAATACATTCGTCACGGGTTAGACTACAATCGTTGGTTTGAAAATTCTAAACGTTTTCTAAGCACGGTTCCTTATTCTCATATCAGTTTGATGGCTACCTATAATCTAATGAGTGTGACCAGCTATGTGCCATTCTTAAAAGATATAACCAAATTGAAAAAAGAATTTCCAGATAGACTAAAAGTAGATACTGTTTATATGGCCAATCCCAAATGCTTGACCTTGGACCTATTGCCACAAGAATTCATGTTAAATCTAAATCAAACTCTAAGGTACGTGAAAACCATGCATCTCAAAGGCCTATACAATGATTGGGAACTGCACAAGATTGAAAGACTGCAAGATTATTTTCAATCTAGACTAGACAGTCCCTTGGCTGATCTTGCCATGTTTCGTAGGGACTTCAAGGCGTTTGTTGACGAGCACGATCGTAGACGCAACACAAGTTTTCTATCCAGCTTTCCCGAAATGCAAGAATTTTATAACCTATGCGCACAATCATGAACTTGAACAAGGATGCATTTAGCAGTGGTCAAATCAGCAGCAAACTTTGGTTGTGTAAACAACTGGAGCTCACAGACCTTTACAGTATAGAAACTGCCATATATGGCGGCTGGTATGGTATCACAGCGTTTTTATTGCTCAGTAGAGGCAAGTTCAATGTGGAAAAGTTACGCAGCTATGATATTGATCCTGCTTGTGAACCAGTGGCGGACAGTGTGAATGAAAACTGGGTTTGGCAAGACTGGAGATTTAAAGCATTCACACAGGATTGTAATACACTTGACACTGACGCTGATTTAATCATTAATACCAGCACAGAGCACTTTGAAAGTTTAGAATGGTGGCACAATATCAAACCTGGCACTGCTGTGGCATTGCAAGGAAACAACATGCAGCATGATGATCATAATAATGTAAAAAGCAGTCTTGAAGAATTTTGTACACAGTTTGATCTCACACAAGAGTTATATAGAGGCAAGTTGGATTTTGTTTATCCAGATTGGAATTTCAGCAGGTACATGCTGATAGGCATAAAGTAAAGGCAAAACGTCTCATACAAGTGGTATATAAATATCAATATGTACCAGCTGGATGCTCTTGAAGATTGCCTAGAACTTACCCTGCCGGTTGATGTTAATCTTATCAACCTGGCTCAGTGTAATTGGCATCAATACAATCCCCGCAAAAGCATCTCACGATTTGGCTGTAGTATAACCAGCCTGGATGGTGAAGATACAGGAGTACCTGATCTTGACAGTTTACTTGAATATAATCAGCTGAATAACACTCGTTATACTGAAAAGGATTTCCGTGTGCATACCAAGCACAGTGCTCCTTTCGCGCAAGTGTTAAGCATGATTGATGTGGGCCGCAGTCACTATTTGCACATGCCACCAGGAGGGTTTTTTCCGTGGCACAGAGACAGTGATCACCAGACCTTCAGATTAATTTTTACCATCAGCGGCTGCACTCAGGACAGCTTTGTGTGGCTACAAGATCAAAGCATTTTATCGCTACAAAATCACAAGTGGTACTATATAAATACCAAGAAAAAGCACAGTTTGTTCAGTTTCAAGGACAGCATTTTTGCAGTGTTCAATGTGATTTACAGTCCAAAAAATTTTGCAGTGTTACAAAATCACTTTTTTATCAAGTAAAGTTGCATATTCAGAAACAGTGCAGACTAAATAGTAGTTGATAGTCAAAAGCAGAAAATAAAATGATAACTCTAACACATAATCAACTGGTACGTGGGCTACAAGTGATAAATCACATTGCTGCACTGGCTGGAATCACATATGCCATTGCCACTGGCGAGTGGCACTATTTGTTGACTGCTCTTTTTGTTTATTGGGCCATTGGCATACTGGGTATAAACATTGGCTTTCATAGGCTGCTTAGTCACCGAAGTTTTAAAACTCACACAATTATTGAAAAATTTCTCAGTGTGGTTGGCGTGCTAACCACCGTGGGTTCGCCACTGGCTTGGGTAGCCATACATCGTCAACACCATAGACGAGCTGAACGCGAAGGTGATCCACACAGTCCATATCTAATTGGCAACTGGCGAGCCTGGTTTGGGTTCTGGCCCAAGTTTAAGGTATTTGACCTAAGACTGATCAGAGATCTTCGCGAACAGAGTTTTCAACGTAGATTGCACAAATATTATTTTGAGATCATAGTGGCCTATTGTGTGCTGCTGGCATTGATTGACCCTTGGTTGTTAATCTTTGCATACTGTTTACCGGCCTGTTTGTGTTTGCATTCGTCCAGCGCAATCATAGTTATTGCTCATCGCCACGGATACAAGACACACACTATTTCAGATCAAAGTAGAAACAGTTGGATAGCAAACATCATAACCATGGGCGAAGGATGGCACAACAATCATCATGCCAAACCATACAAATGGAGCAATTGGGAACGCTGGTGGGAATGGGATATTCCTGCTATGATCATATGGGCAATCAAAAAATGAAATATGGTAAAAACTTTTATGCTTGGTTTTTGCCAGCGCATGTGCTTGGTCTAATTGGTCTTTACTTTGTACTAGACTATGTAGTTTGGTTTTTGGCTTTGTGGTTTTTGATTGGTGTGATTGGCAATGGTGTGGCAGCACATAGGTACTTTGCTCACGGCCAATTCAAAACCTGGACTCCAGTACGCTGGGCATTAGCAACATTGACATCTTTGGGCGGCATAG
>SXGQ01892136.1_pt1 | contig 45022 bp, 36 predicted proteins | sample 3178371 | NCBI WGS metagenome assembly SXGQ01 (sample SAMN11356859, study PRJNA531348) | freshwater metagenome | isolation source: freshwater sample F1-20 | place: China: Fuxian Lake, Yuxi | collected 2017-12-25 | reverse complement strand
TATCGCTCCAACCATGCTCATCATCACCAATTAATTTTCGACTTGGATCGGCGCTTAATGTTGTTTTTCCTGTTCCAGATAATCCGAAAAAAATAGCAGTATCTCCATCTTTTCCAATGTTAGCAGAGCAATGCATACTTAATACTTTTTTATCGTGAGGTAAAATATAATTTAAAACCGAAAAAATAGATTTTTTTATTTCACCAGTATATGCTGTGCCACCGATCAAGATCGTTTTTTTTGTGAAATTGATTATCGCAAAATTATGCTGCCGTGTTCCATCAATTTTAGAATCAGCTCTAAAACCTGGTGCATTAATAATTATCCAATCATGTTTAAATGTTTTAATCTCATTAGGTGTTGGGCGCAAAAATAAGTTGTACGAAAATAAATTACTCCAGGGGTATTCATTAATAACACGGATATTTAAACGATAAGTGGGATCGGCACAAACATAAGAATCTCGGACCCAAATTTCTTTATCACCCAAATAAGCCAACATGCGATTTTGTAAAGTATCAAATTTATCTGATTCAAAACGATTGTTCACATCGCCCCACCAAACACTATCTTTTGTATTTTCATCGTATACTACAAATTTATCTTTTGGCGATCTGCCAGTAAACTCACCTGTATTAATTGCCAAAGCACCTAAATCGGTTAAGATTCCTTCACCTCGTAAAATAGTTTCTTCTACTAATTTACTCGGATGAAGATTCCAATATGCCATTTCAACATTTGAAAAACCTAGTTCAGCGAGTGAAGTACTTTCTGATTTAATTCCAATTTCGTTCATTATAAAAAAATAAAACTAAATATCTCTACAAAAATACAAAATAAAATACTCTAACTTCAATCGTTTTTTACACAATTTAAAAAAATAATTTAATTTTTATTGTATTGATAATGAAACTAATGCGCCTTCTTTAGCAATTTTTTTCAACTGATTAATGATGTTTTTTCTTTTACTTCCTTTTAATTCGTTTAATAATAAACAAATTCTGGTTTCACCCTCTCTTCCAATATTTTTTGAAGTAGTAGTTAACTTATTTGTTTGAATTACATTCATAACCCTGTCAAATGCTTTACCATCAATGCCAGCACCATAACTTCCAAAATTAATTTCAAGACCACAAGATAAATCTGTAACCCCTTTGTAAACTGTTTTAACTTTAGTAGGTTGAGGGCCTTGATTGATAATTTCTTGGGCCTCAGAAGACACTATATAAAAAAATAAAATACTACTCAAAAATACAAATCTTTTTTTCATGCTAAATGTATACTGATTTATTTAAATTTAATTAAAAAAACATATATTGAAGTAAATATCTTAAAATAAATTAATGGAACAAAATCACTCAATCTAAATTAATTTATTTTTTAGCCCAACAAAAGCAAAACAAAGCCAGCCAGCAACAAAAAATAAACCTCCTATTGGAGTAATAGGCCCTAAAAATTTTAACCAATCTGCATTAAATAAATTACGGGTACATAAAAAATATAAAGAACCACTGAACAAAATAATTCCCCACAAAAACAAAAAATAAGCCCATTTAAATAACTTACTTTGAACTTTAGTTTGAATTATTATTATTAAAATCATTGCCAAAGTATGATACATTTGATATTTCACTGCAGTATCAAATCCGTTTAACTGGTCGATTGTAATTAAACCAGATGATAATTTATTTTTTAAAGCATGGGCACCCAAAGCTCCGAGAGAAACACAAGTAGCACCTGAAATACCAATAAAAATAAATTTTTTTAAAAAAAACATTTAAATATATTTTAATTAATTTTTATTCTTTATTTCTTCTAAAATTTGTTTATCAGATTTTCCAATAAAAGTTATAGCTCCTTTTGCACTTAGAGCCCAATCAGATTTTGGAAATTCGGTAATTATTTTTTCATACAAACGCTTGGCTTCTGCTTCGTTATTTAAATAAGTTGGTTCGTCAAACAATTGAGCTAATAAAAATAAGGCACATGACTTGTCTTTAAAATTAGGATAGTCTTCTATACATCTATCTAAAACAATTTTCGCCTGAGGTATATTTTTAATTGCAATAGAAACTTGAGCAGTTTTTATTAAATAAATAGGAGCTAAACTATCATCTTTACAAAAATTAGAAAAATTAATAAAAGTATAAATAGCTGTTTTTGCAGAATTATTATTTATATCATTTTGATGCAAAAGTATACTGTCTATTTTTCTCGCTTCATTGTAAAGGACAGAACAACTCTGATAATTTATATTTTTTTGTGCTAAATTTATATCAGAAGTGTCTGGTGTTTTAAATTCGTTAGATTTGATATTAGAGAAACTACAAGCGTTAAGAAATAGAATAATTACTATAATTTTTAATAATAATTTAAAATTTATTGTAAAAAAAAATATTTTTAAATAAATCATTTATTTTTTTTGCTTAAATACCCTTGTTTTATAATCTACAACAAATTTACCTATAGAAATATCTTTTAACTTCCCAGAGATTAATTTACGTTTAAAAGGACTAATTTTGTCTGTAAACAAATTACCTTCGATGTGATCATATTCATGTTGAATTACACGGGCTATTAAACCATTATATTTTTCAACTTTTTTTTCAAATTTTTCATTATAATATTCTATTTCAATATCTGAAAATCGAGTAACATCCTCTCTAATTTTGGGAATACTTAAGCAGCCCTCATTAAATTTCCATTCTTTACCAGCTTGAGTTAAAATACGAGCGTTTATAAAAACCTTTTTAAATACTTCTAGATTTTTTCTTTCTTCAGTTGAAAATTCATCATCGGCATCATCATCACTTTCTGAAAATGGCTTAGTATCTACAATAAATAAACGAATTGCTTTTCCTATTTGATGAGCTGCCAAGCCAACACCTTTGGCTTTATACATGGTTTCAAACATATTATTGATTAATAAATCAAGACCTTCGAAATTTTTTTCAATATCGCATCCTACTTTTCGTAAAAGAGGGTCGCCATAAACTAATATTGGTAATTCCATTTTATTAATTAGGTTTTATTGAGTTATTACTATCAATTAATTTAATTTTTAGAAAAAAATTCTACTAAATTATCTGCTATAATTAGGAGCTTCTCGGGTAACGACCACGTCGTGTGGATGACTTTCTTTAATACCTGAAGCTGTGATTCTTATAAATTTAGCTTGTTGAAGTGCTTTAATGTCTTTAGAACCAGTATATCCCATACCTGCACGAATACCACCAATAACTTGGTATACAATTTCAGACATATTACCCTTATAAGGAACTCTTCCGCTAATTCCTTCAGGAACTAATTTTTTAATATCATCTTCGGCATCTTGAAAGTATCGATCTTTGCTTCCTTGTTGCATTGCTTCAATAGAACCCATTCCACGATAAGATTTAAATTTACGACCTTCAAAAATAATAGTTTCTCCAGGACTTTCTTCTGTTCCAGCAAACATACCACCCATCATTACTGTTCCAGCACCTGCTGCTAAAGCTTTTACTAAATCTCCTGTAAAACGAATACCACCATCAGCAATGAGAGGAATTCCTGTACCTTTCAAAGCAATAGCTACATCTAATATCGCCGATAGCTGAGGAACTCCAACACCTGCAATAACTCTTGTTGTACAAATGGAACCAGGTCCTATACCAACTTTTACAGCATCTGCACCGGCCTTAACTAAATCTAATGCTGCTTTACCTGTAGCAATATTTCCTACTACCACTTGTATATTTTTATATTTCTTTTTTACTAGTTTTAGTTTTTCAATAACTCCTTTACTATGACCATGAGCTGTATCAATAATTATAGCGTCGACACCAGCCTCTACAAGTGCATCAACTCTTTTTAATGTATCAACAGTAACTCCAACTGCTGCAGCTACTCTTAATCTTCCTCTTTCATCCTTACAAGCATTTGGCCTTACCTTAATCTTAATCATATCCTTATAAGTAATTAGGCCAACTAATTTATTAGTTTTATCTATAATTGGAAGTTTTTCAATTTTATGTGCTTGTAGTATTTCTTCAGCTTTTTTTAATGAAATTCCATAAGGAGCGGTTACTAAATTTTGATAAGGAGTCATTACTTGTATTACGGGCTTTTTTAAATCTCTTTCGAAACGTAAATCTCTACTCGTAACTATTCCAATTAGTTTATTTTGTATATCAACAATTGGAATTCCTCCAATTTTATTATCAGACATTAATTTAACGGCTTCTCCAACTGAAGCATAACTTGATATAGTAACTGGATCAAGTATCATACCGCTTTCGCTCCGCTTAACTTTACGAACTTGATCTGCTTGCTCATCAATAGACATATTTTTATGTAAAACGCCTATTCCACCTTCTTGAGCAATAGCAATAGCTAATTGATATTCAGTAACGGTATCCATTGCAGCAGAAATAATTGGTGTATTTAATCGAATATTTTTTGTAAATTGAGAAGAAATATTTACTTCACGAGGAAGTATTTCGGAATATGCTGGAACCAATAACACGTCATCAAAAGTAAGTCCTTCTGAAGCAAACTTATTAAATAAATTATTGGAAGCCATTTGAAGCGAATTTTCTGTAAAATTCATACAAATATACAAATTTTATTTTGAAATTTGAAAAATGCAATCAATTATATAAATAAAAATGGAGATTGATATTAAAAGAATTAATCGTGATGATTAAAAGAAAAGTAATTTTTTTTATTTCTTTTTTATTAAATTTAAATAGTTAAAAAAACTCATAAGTAATCAACTATAAATTAAATTAGTTGTAAAATTTAGATAATTATGTTAAACAAATAATTTTAGTAAAAAAATGATTGAAGAAGTAATTCTTGTAGATGAATTTGATAATTCTATTGGTGCGATGGAAAAGTTAGAAGCACATCAAAAAGGAGCGTTGCACAGGGCATTCTCAATTTTTGTATTTAATAAACAAGGGGAGTTATTAATTCAGCGAAGAGCATTAAATAAATATCATAGTGCAGGATTGTGGTCAAATACTTGTTGTTCTCATCCCAGACCAAATGAAAAAACTTTAGACGCGGCAAAACGACGTTTAAAAGAAGAAATGGGCATTGAGACTGAGTTAATATATAAATCTCATTTTATCTACAAAGCTAAATTTGAAAATAATTTAACTGAGTTTGAATACGATCATATATTTACAGGCATTTACAGTAAATTACCAGAAATAAATCCTGAGGAGGCTGATGATTTTGATTGGATTAGTATTACTGATTTAAAAGAAAAAATAAAAATTAATCCTGAAATATTTACAGTTTGGTTTAAAATTGCAATTGAAAAATTATCTTAATTATTGAATTTTTATTAATATCTCTATCGTTTTCAAAAGCATTTCTTCTGTAAAATCTAAATGAGTAACCATTCGAATAGTTTGTTTTCCAAAAGAAGATATTTTAATCTGTTCGTCTAATAATTTTTTTTCAAAATCCAATCCTGATATTTTATCTTTTTTAAGATTAAAGATGATTATATTTGTATAAACAGGCAAAACAGAATCAACATAAGGCATAGTTAATAATATTTTCTCAAGTGCTTTTGCGCGAAGATGATCTTCTTTTAATCTTTTTATATTATTTTTTAGTGCATATAAACCAGCAGCAGCTAAAATTCCTGATTGGCGCATACCACCACCAAAAACCTTTCTAATACGTCGAGCTTTTTTGATAAATTCTTTTTCACCAACTAGCAAAGAACCTACTGGAGCACCCAGGCCTTTAGATAAACAAACCGAAATAGAGTCGAAATATTGACCAATTTGTTTAGGCGAATCATTTGATTCTATTAAAGCATTAAAAATTCTTGCGCCATCTAAATGTAATTTTAAACCTTGTGCTTGGCATAAATCATATATTGGTTTTATTTGATGACACGAATAATAACTACCTCCTGCCCTATTTATAGTGTTTTCTAAACATACCAAAGACGTGTTTGTCAGCCAATCAAAGTTGCCATTAATACAAGGCTCAATTAGTTCAGCAGATAAGCGCCCTTCATTACCAGTAATTAATTTGGCCTGAACACCTGAATTAAATGAAATGCCTCCGCCTTCATAATTATAAATATGAGAATTTACATCGCAGAGAAGTTCATCGCCAGCTTGAGTATGCACTTTAATAGCAATTTGATTTGTCATGGTTCCGCTCGAACAAAATAAAGCAGCTTCTTTTCCAAATAAATCAGCAACGAACTTTTCTAATTCATTTGTTGTTGGATCTTCGTTAAATACATCATCACCCAATTCAGCATTCATCATTGCTAAAAACATTTCTTTACTCGGCTTGGTAACTGTATCGCTTCTCAAATCAATTATTTGCATAATAGTTTATTGAATTTATATAATTTCAAAATATTAAATAATAAATAATTAAAAATTCCAAAGTTTTAGTAGTTTTTCTTTAAACCTTTCTTTAGGTAAAAAGTTATTTTCTAAATCCACATTCATAGGCACAGGGGTATCTAAACTTCCTTCTCGCATAACAGGCGCATCCAAAAAATCGAAACAATGTTCGGTAATTAAAGAAGCTATTTCACCTGCAATTCCTCCAGTAAGTGTATCTTCGTGCATTACTATTGCCTTTCCTGTTTTTCTTACAGATGCGTAAATAGTTTCAGTATCCAAAGGTGCTAAAGTTCTCAAATCAATCAAATCGGCGTTAATTTCTGAATGAAAACTAAGTGCTTCAATAGCCCAATGAACACCTAAACCATAGGTTACAATAGTTAAATCATTTCCTTCTTTTACCAAACGAGCTTGACCAAATGGAATAGTAAAATAATCTTCACTCACATCTTCAGTAATACTTCGATAAAGTGCTTTATGTTCAAAATACATTACTGGATTAGGATCTTCAAATGCAGCAAGTAATAATCCTTTTGCATCGCTCGGAAAAGCAGGATAAGCAATTTTTAAACCAGGTGTTTTAAAAAACCAAGCTTCATTACTTTGGCTGTGAAAAGGCCCTGCTGAAACAGCTGCGCCTGTTGGCATTCTTACAACCACATCGGCATTTTGACCCCAACGGTAGTGACTTTTTGCTAAATTATTTATTATCTGAGTCATTCCCTCGCTTACAAAGTCGGCAAATTGCATTTCTACCATTGCTTTGTGAGCATTAATTGAAAGCCCAAAAGCCGCACCGAGAATAGCACTTTCACATAATGGGGTATTTCTTACACGATCTTTACCAAAAGCTTCAACAAAACCCTCGGTAATTTTAAAAACGCCTCCATAATCGGCAATATCTTGACCCATTAAGATAAGATTAGAATGTTTTTGCATAGCTAATTTTAAGGCCTGACTTATGGCATCGATTAAACGCATGTTTTTTGTATTTGCGTTTAACGATAAAGTGTTTTCAATAATTACTGGCTTAAATAATTCTGATAATTCTTTTGTGGTATCTGGGCTTGGATTTTTTTCAGCAAAAGATATTTCTAGTCCCAGATCTATCTCATTTTTAATATCAAGGCGAGATTGTTCAATTAATTCATTTGTTAAAACACCTTCATTTATTAAAAAATTTTCAAATGTTTGAACAGGATCTTTTCTACCCCAAATATCAAATAATTCTTTTGGAACATATTTAGTTCCACTAGCTTCTTCGTGTCCGCGCATTCTAAAAGTTACACATTCTAAAATAATAGGTCTTGGATTTTCTCTTATGCTTTCGGCTAAATTTTTAACTGTTTCATAAACTTTTAAAATGTTATTTCCATCAATTGAAATGCCTTCGATACCATAACCAATGCCTTTATCAGCAAAAGATTTACATTTAAATTGTTCGTTACTAGGAGTACTTAAACCATAACCATTATTTTCTATAATAAAAATAACGGGTAAATCCCAAACCGCTGCAGTGTTAATACTTTCGTGAAAATCGCCTTCGCTAGCTCCGCCATCGCCACTAAAAACAACAGTTACTTTTTTTTCTTTTTTTAATTTGCTTGCAAGAGCAATGCCATCAGCAACACCTAATTGAGGACCAAGATGAGAAATCATACCTACAATTTTATACTCTTGAGATCCAAAATGAAACGAACGATCTCTACCTTGAGTAAAGCCACCAGGCTTACCTTGAAATTGAGAAAATAATCGATTTAAAGGTATTTTACGAGAAGTAAATACACCTAAATTTCTATGCATTGGCAAAATATATTCATCAGAATCTAAAGCGCTTGCTACGCCAACAGAAATAGCCTCCTGCCCTATTCCACTGAACCATTTAGCTATTTTACCTTGACGTAAAAGTAACAGCATTTTTTCCTCAATCATACGAGGTTTTAAAATATTGATGTATAAATGTAATAGAGAGCTGTCTTTATATTTTTTTCTTTCGAATTTTATTGGTGTTTCAGCAGTAATCATAAGAGATATTTAATATAAATTGATAATAAAAATCTTTATAATTAATATTTTTTGTGGCATCAAATTTAAATTTAATTTAACTTTTTTTTTAAAGGTAAGGGATTATTATTTAAATAAAAAGGAGTATTGAAAAGGACGCGACTCATTTTTGAACTCTAATAAATAATGTTTGTGTTTTTAATTTCCTGATCTTGGATGAGCTTGATTATAGGATTTTTTTAATTTTTCGATGGAATTATGAGTATAAATTTGAGTTGCAGACAAATTAGCGTGCCCTAACAATTCTTTTACAGCATTAATATCAGCACCACGATTTAATAAATGAGTTGCGAAAGTGTGACGCAATATATGTGGGCTTTTTTTCTTATTTGTAGTTACAGCGTCTAATATCTGACTAACCACTTTAGTTAAAGCCTGAGGCGATAATTGAATGTTTTTTATATTTACAAATAAAAAGGGATTATTTAAATTATTTGCTTGTTTTATAATTAAATATTCTTGAATACTTCGTTTAAGTAAAATACTAAATGGAATTATTCGTTCCTTATTACGTTTGCCTAAAACTTTTAATTGCAAACTAATTAAATCGAGATCTGTTTCTTTTAAATTAATTAATTCAGCCCTTCTCAAGCCAGTCTGATAAAGAATATCTATAAGTAATCTATTTCTTATCCCTTCAAATCCAGGATCAAATTTAAATTGATTAAAAATTTTTTCAATTTGAGGCTCGTCGATAAAAATAGGTAATCGTTTAGTCATTTTCGGACCTTGAATTTTTTGCATTGGGTTATTCAAAATCAAATTATTTTTAAGTGCATACTTAAAAAAAGATTTTAAACAACTAATTTTTCTATTTACACTTACTGTTGATTTTTTTTTATCGATTAAAGAGGCGATAAAAGATCTAACATGTTGATAAGATATTTCATCTAAAAGTGAAACATAAACTTCTTGATTTAAAAAATTGAAGAATTGTTTTAAATCTATGGCGTAATTTTTAGTCGTTAGTGGGCTAAATCTTTTTTGAAGATTTAAGTACGACAAAAATTCATCTACAACTTTATCATTCGACATAAAAAAACCTAACCGAAATTATACATTTCAAATTAGGATTACAATAAATTTGTAGTAAAAAAAATAAATTATTAATTAGTCGTTAAGACCTAAAATTAACTTTTGCTTGTAAACTGCTTTAATAACTTGTTCACGACGAACAATTGAGGGTTTTGTGAACTTTGAGCGTTCACGTAATTGTTTAACTACACCAGTTTTTTCAAACTTTTTTTTATACTTTTTTAAAGCTTTTTCAATATTGTCGCCTTCTTTAATCTGAACTATTAGCATTTGTAATTATTAATTTAAATTTAGAAAAGCAAATGTACAAATTAAATTGTACAAAAAGAAAAAAAATTCAATATTTTTAGTGTTTTATTACTATACAAAACTCTAACTTTACCTAATAATATACAAATTATGCGAAAAGATAGCTTTAAAATACTTAAAAAAGTAATAAACAATAGTCAAACCGTTAGCATTGTTACTCATTGGAGCCCAGATGGAGACGCTATTGGTAGTAGTTTAGCTTTAAATCAATTTTTAAAATATTTAAATAAAAATGTAAAAGTAATAGTTCCTAATGCCTTTCCAGATTTTTTAGAATGGATGCCTGGAAGTAAGCAAATTCTTAATTTTCAAGAAGAGGAAAAAAAATGTGAAAATTGGATAAATAAGAGCGATTTAATTTTTACTTTAGACTTTAATTCATACAAACGAATTGAAAAACTTGGCGATGTTTTAATAAAAACACCAGTACCAAAAATCATGATAGATCATCATCAACAACCTGATGATTATGCGAAATATTATTATCACGATATAAATGCATGCAGTACTTGCGAACTTATTTTTGAATTAATATGTGGTTTAGGGAAAAAAAAAGTAATTGATAAAAAGATAGCTGCTTGCATTTACACTGGCTTAATGTCAGACACAGGTTCATTTAGATATCCAAGTGTTAGCTCAGATACACACGCCATTATTGCTGAACTTTTAAAAACAGGTATTGTTCCTAGCGAAATTCACGCATCTGTTTATGATAATTACAGTATTGATAGATTAAAATTATTGGGTTATGCTTTAAGCGAAAAAATGAAAATCATTGATGGTTATCCAGTGGCTTACTTTTGTCTATCTAACAAAGAATTAAAACAGTTTCATTTTCAAAAAGGAGATACAGAAGGGCTAGTTAATTATCCTTTTGCTGTAAAAGGAATTAAAGTGTGTGCCTTATTTAACGAATCAGAAGATTACGTAAAGATTTCTTTTAGAAGTAAAGATAAAATAGATGTGAATGCCTTTGCAAGAAAATATTTTAATGGCGGAGGACACATTAATGCTGCTGGTGGAAAAAGTGATTTATCTTTAAACGAAACAGAAATAAATTTTATTAAACACGTAAAAACTTTATTTTAATTAAATAAAATGTTAAAATTTTTTATAAAACTAAAATTAAATTCAATTATAGAAAAGAATTCTACGAAAAAAATAAAACGATTTTTATCATGGAACGACATAAGTTCTATGGCCATTATTATTCAATTTGATGAAAAATTAAACAAAAATAATTTAGATAAATTTATAGAAAAAACTGGGAAATATGTAGAGATTTTTTATATAGAAACAAATAATAAACAAGCTACTTTTGGAGACTGGAATTGCTTTACTAAAAAAGATTTAACATTTTTAAAATTACCAAAATCAGAAACTATATTATCATTAAAAACAAAACAATTTGATATTGTGATTAATACCTGTAATGATAATTTATTTGCTACTGCCTTAAATAATTATTTAACTTCACCTTTCAAATGTGGGCCAAGTGATACTTATAAAGATACTGACTTAATTATTTATAAAAAAGAATCTCTCGATTTACCGCTATACTTAAATGATATTAGTGCCTATTTAAAAATGATAAAAAACTAATTTTATAAATAATTTAAAATTAAAAACATCCATGAATATAGAATTTAATAAAAATGAGGATTCGATGCGATTGCTAATTTCGCAAATGGAAAAACGCCTTGAAAAAATATATTTAGGTGGTGGAAAAGAAAAAATAGATAAGCAACACGAACAAGGCAAAATGTTGGCAAGAGAGCGAATAGATTTTTTATTAGACAAAAATACTTCTAAAATAGAAATTGGAGCATTTGCGGGTTACGAAATGTATGATGAACACGGAGGCTGTCCGGGAGCTGGTGTTGTAATTGTAATTGGATACGTAAGTGGCAAACAATGTATTGTGGTTGCAAACGATCCAACAGTTAAAGCAGGAGCATGGTTTCCTATAACTGGAAAAAAGAATTTAAGAGCACAAGAAATTGCAATGGAAAATCGTTTACCGATTATTTACTTGGTTGATAGTGCAGGCGTATATTTACCTTTGCAAGATGAGATTTTTCCTGATAAAGATCATTTTGGTAGAATATTTCGGAATAATGCAGTTATGAGTAGTATGGGTATTTTACAAATTGCAGCGGTGATGGGCAGTTGTGTCGCTGGTGGTGCTTATTTGCCAATTATGAGTGATGAAGCTATGATTGTAGACAAAACAGGATCTATCTTTTTAGCCGGTAGTTATTTGGTAAAAGCTGCTATTGGAGAAGAAATTGATAACGAAACATTGGGAGGAGCAACAACGCACTGCGAAATAAGTGGTGTAACAGATTATAAATGTAAAGATGATAAAGATTGTTTAAGCCGAATAAAAAATATTATGAGTAAGATAGGCGACTGTAATAAAGCAGGATTTAATCGCCAAAAAGCTATTTTCCCAAAAAAAGATGAAAAAGAAATATATGGCATAATTCCCGACTCGCGAGATAAACAATACAATATGTATGAAATTATTGAACGATTAATTGATAATAGCGAACATGATGAATATAAAGCCGAATATGGCAAAAGTATTATTTGTACCTATGCGAGAATTGATGGTTGGGCTGTTGGAATTGTTGCTAATCAGAGAATGATTGTAAAAGCAAAAAAAACAGGAAATGGTTCTGAGATGCAAATTGGAGGAGTTATTTATAGCGATAGTGCCGATAAAGCAGCTCGTTTTATTATGAATTGTAATCAGAAAAAAATTCCATTAGTTTTTTTACAAGACGCAACAGGATTTATGGTTGGTTCAAGAAGTGAACAAGGAGGTATTATTAAAGATGGTGCAAAATTAGTTAACGCAATGGCCAATAGTGTAGTACCAAAATTTACAATTATAATCGGTAATAGTTTTGGGGCTGCAAATTATGCAATGTGCGGAAAAGCATACGACCCTAAATTAATTGTTGGCTGGCCAACTTCTAAAGTTGCTGTTATGGGTGGTGCACAAGCAGCTAAAGTATTGGTTCAGATTGAAGTGGCAAGCTTAAAAGCCAAGGGTGAAAAAATAACTCCAGAAAGAGAAACTGAACTATATAATAAAATTAAAGAAAAATACGATATTCAAACAACGCCATACTATGCGGCATCTCGCTTATGGATCGATGCCATTATAGATCCATTGGAAACACGAAAAATTATTAGTATGGGTATTGAAATGGCAAACCACTCACCTATTACAAAACCTTTTAATTTAGGAGTTTTACAAACCTGATTTATAAAATAAAACTAGGAAAGATTTAAATTAATAAACTATAAAAGATTTATCTGTCTTAGCATTTTCTAATAACAAATGTTTATATTCATTTATTAAAAGCATTTTTCTATTATTTATTATAAATTTTTTAATGTTTTGTTTTTCAAAATTTAGAGGTGATATGCCGTTTTTAATTTTAATATCTTTTATTTTAATATAAAAATAATAATAATCATCAGTAAACTCAATAACTTGACCGGAATTAAAAGTAATATCAGAATGTGTTTTTAGTTTTGGGATTTCTTTTTTAATATCATCAATATACAACCACGTGCTATCGTTTAAATAAAAATTTTCAGCATTTTGAATACATAATTTATTAAGTTTTTCCTTGTCATTTAATTTATTTGATTTTAATAATTGTTTCATTTTTTCAAGTCCTTGAAATTTAGCCGGTATTTTTAAATAATCTAACCTAATAATATTAGATTTTAAAATAAAATTATCGCGGTGAGTATTGTAATAATTTTGGATTTCTTTAATTGAAATAATGGTATCTAAATTAGCCTCGATTAATTTTATTTGATATATGTGATTAACTAAACTTTTTTTATACGACTGAACTTGTTTATCTATTTCAATTTCATCGGAATTTAACTTAGAAATTGCTTCTTGATAAAACAAAGCCTCTGTAGCCCAGTTTTCGATAGTTTTAATAGCACTTAGGGCGCTATCATTTTTATTTCCATTTGAAATAAAATTAGTTCTAAAATCATAAGCATTTAGATTTTCATTGCCGGCCTTAGCAATCAATTTAGAAGAGATTTCATCTGTATCAGAATTACCAGAATTACAGGCGTATAAAAAACATACTAGTATTATATAGTAAAAATTATTCAATTAAATTTTTTAATGCTAAAGCTAAGAGAATTTTTATAATCTTGAAATAGATTAGAAATATACTTATAAAAAAAATAGCTGTTAAAAAAACAGCTATTTTAAATTTTTTTATTAATTGATGGTACTCAAAACCTCTTGATTTAACTCAACCTTGTATTTCTCTTTTAAATAATTTAACCATTCAGTATCTAAAAAATTCTGAAAATCTGAAGTTACACTTCCTCTGCATTCGGCTAGTGTTTTAGGTGATTTGCCGAGAATATTATTTATAATCAAAACCATCACTTTTTTTTCTTTTGTATCAGTGAAATTTTTTGGTGCAATTCCTTTAATCCAATTTGCATCAACATTCGTATTTTCTCCTTTTAAATACGTTACATTTTCTGCTGATACGTTAAGCTGTGAAGAAATATTTAAGATTTGAACAATCTCTTTTTCAGACTTACCGTCTTTAAATAACTTACGTAAATCTTTAGCTACCTTTTCGTTTAGGCATTTGTATGTGGTTACTTCTGCTCTCTCTTCCCAGAGATACTTATTTTTATTACTTTCATAAAAAGATTTAAGGCCAGAAGTATCTTTTACAGCTTTGCTCCAAACTTTCTGATCAGTTAAGTCAAATAACAAAATACCGTCACGATATTCTCTATAAAGATTTGCAAATTCAACGTATTTTTTTTCAAGTAAATCATCTTCGAAAGCAATAACATTTTCTTCTACCCAAGTTTTATATATTCCTTTCATAATTTCAATTACATCGGTTGGAGAACGAAAAGTCATTTGAGCTTCTAAAAATTTAGCAAAATTATTTTGGGTATATGATTTACCACCAAGATTAAAAATTTCCTTGTTTCCAAATTTAGCAGCTCGATCGGCTTTCCAAGTTGCTTTTAAATATGAAGAATCCATAATTTTATTGAACTCATCTTTATTTTTAATATTTTCTTTAAAATTATTTTCTTTTTTAACTTTTTCAATTAACGCTACACGTCCCATTTGAGATCGGCTATCTCTATTAATTTTTGATTTAATATCATTTTTAATTTCATTAAAAGGAGGTAATGTTTTTAACTCAATTCGTTTAATAATATGCCAACCATATTGAGATAATATAGGTTCTGAAATTTCATTATCAGCTTTTAATTTAAAAGCAGCATCTTCAAAATCTTTTGGTAAACGCCCTCCTTTAAATGGCTGTAATTGACCCCCACGCTCATTAGACTGCTTATCATCACTGAACTGACGAGCTAAATCTTCGAAATTTTGACCTGCTTTGATTTTAGCATAAATTTCATCTATTTTTGTTTTAGCGTTTAATTTATCTTGATCATTAGCCTCTTTTAAAACTCTACACATAATATGAGCAACAAAAATTTCGCCACGACTTTCACGTTTATCAGATACTTTAAGGATATGGTATCCAAAACGTGTTCTAACGATAGGGCTTATTTCCCCAACTTTTGTATTATATGCTGCTGATTCAAACGGATAAACCATATCTAAAGCTGTGAAATAATTCAGATCACCCTTATTATCTAATACAGATGGGTCATCACTTGTTTTAGGCGCTATACTTTGGAATAAATCAGAAGAATTTATAGCGAATTCGGCTAATTTTTTAATAGCATTTATCTTAACTTTATAAATTGAACTGTCTTTTCCTTTTAATAATTTAGAAATCTCAGTAGTATTTTTTAAAAGCTTATCATAATTTAAAACCTCGGCGGTAGAGGGAAATTTGCCCATCAATGCATTGCGAATTAAATTTATTCTTGTCCAGGCTTCGAGTGTATCTTTTGGAAGAGCTGTTTCATCTTGTCTTATTAAAATATGACTAACACGAACTTCAGATTTCATACGATTGTATGTTTCTAACAATATATTCTCAGTGGTATTTTTATCAGTCAAATATGGTGCTGCCAATTGGCGACGGTAACCTAGTAATTCATTTTTAAAAGAATTAAGAGTATCTAATCCTAAACTTTCTGCTTCAAAAACCTTACTTTTAAATAATGAAAATAATTCGACGTATTCTTTAACTGATTTTGAGCCTGAAGCCGTCTCTTTTGAATTATTTTTTCTATAAACAGCCTCAAACTCAGATTTTTTAACTGGCCTTTTATTGATCCACATTACTACAGGATCCTGAGCAATAATATTATTTAAAATAATAATATTTATAAGTGAAACAACAAAAATTCTACTCTTTTTCATACTTAATTTTTATTTAGTTCTTTTTGGATAATTAATTATTTGATAATTTCAGCAAGTTTTTTTTCTAAATCGGGGCCACGTAAATTTTTAGCAAGAATAATTCCATTTGGATCGATTAAATAGTTTTGTGGGATACCTGTAACACCAAAAGTTTTACCTACTTCATTACCCCAACCTTTTAAATCGCTTACATGAGACCAAGTTAAATTATCTTGATTAATGGCTTGAACCCAAGCTTCTTTATTTGAATCCATTGAAATACCCAGTACTGTAAAACCTTTATTTTTGTATAGATTAAAAGCGTTAACTACATTTGGGTTCTCCATCCTACAAGGTCTACACCAACTAGCCCAAAAATCAATTAATACGAATTTACCTTTGTAATCTGAAAGACTAATTAATCTACCATCGGGTGTTTGTTGCGAAAAATTAACTGCTTTATAACCCACCATTGTTCCTTTTTTATCTTCAACCCGTTTGGTAGCTAATTTAATAAACTTAGTATTTTTTATGCTAACATCTACAAAAGATAAGGCCTCTTCTAAATCACTTATTGGGATATTTGGATTGTTAAAGTCGGTATAAATAATATAACCGCTTACAGCAGATTTAGGATGGTTTTTAATATATGTTTTAATACCCGTCATAAACTGACCATTTAAATTTTGGTATTCATTTTGAATACTTTGTTGTGTTTGAAAGTCACCTTTTTGAGTAGCAATATTATAGTCAGCTTGCATTTTTTGTTGTATTTGAACAAAATTGTTAATCATCATTCTATATTCAACATAATCATTCTGAGTTGAGCCACCTTTGAGAGAAGAGTATAACAAAGAATCTCCGATAAGATTAACTTTAATAGGCTCATCATTAGCAAAAAAAAGATAATTTGGTTGGGCGTTAATATCATTTACTGTTGTAAACCAATAAAGATTGGGCTCAAAACTTTTAAGATTAAACACAAATTTTCCTTTTAATATCTTAACAGAATCGGTGTAATCTTTTTCGTTCCATTTATGATGTAAATAAATATATTTTCCTTTATAATTTCTGATTGTTCCGTCAATTTTGAACGAAAATGTTTTTTCAAAAATTATGGTTTGAGACAATAGTAATTTGTTAAAAAACAACAACAAAATAAAAAAAATAATTTTGTTCATATTTGATTTTTTTGAATTGAAACTATCATTTTGGTATTAAAATAACACATACTTATTTGAGAATAACAAATATACCAAGATTTATCTAAAATGATTAAAATTTAGATATTTTAACAACCAAAAATAACAATTTAAGATTTATTGTTTTCTTGTAAATAATAATGTAAAGCAAAGCTTAAAAGAAAAAAAATATTTATTTAATTCGTTTTGAATTAATATAAAAATTTGGATCAATTATGAATTTTTCACCATTTAATGAAATCATTTTCCATTCCTCACTGGGATATATCCAAATATCATGTTTTGATATTAACCTCAAAGGTAAATTGAAACCAGAAATACAATTAGACCATCGAAATTTTAATTTTTTATTTGAGTAAGAATATTCTAAAATAGGAATTTGTTTTGTTCTTAAATATTGATCAAATATTTTTTGCAAATCATAATTTAAAAAAGTGTTTAAATAATCTTCAATTTGTTTAGTGGAAACCGTTTGATGCCAAAAATTTTGATTTAAGCCTTGAAACATTTTTTTCCATAACTCGTCGTTATTAATGAGTTGTCTGATGGTGTGCAACATATTGGCAGCCTTAAAGTACATATCGCCTGAACCACCTTTATTTACATTATAATCACTTATAATTGGTTGTTTGTTTTCGATACTATTTCTAGTACCAATAACATATTCTGCACCAGCTTTTTTACCATATAAACTTTGCACAAATAAATTTTCTGAATATGTTGTAAATCCCTCATGTATCCAATTATCAGCAACATCTTTTGCTGTAATACTATTTCCAAACCATTCGTGGCCTGATTCATGTACAATAATAAAATCCCAATTAAGACCCCAACCGGTTAAAGACAAATCTTTACCTAAATAACCATTCTTAAATTTATTTCCATAAGCAATGGCACTTTGATGTTCCATGCCTAAAAAAGGAGATTCAACTAATTTATAACCATCTTCATAAAATGGATATTTGCCAAACCAATCTTCAAAACAACGCAACATGGGTTTAACCTGCTTAAATTGATGTTTAGCTTTTTCTAAGTTTCCTTCAAGTACCCAAAAATCTAAATCTAAAATACCTCCTTTACCATTAAAAGTGTCTTTAAAATTTATATACTTACCAATGTAGGAAGTAATATTATAATTATTAATAGGATTTTTTACTTCCCAGTAATATGTTTTGGTTTTATTAGAATTAGTTGTAATAGATTTACATTTACCGTTAGAAACAATAACTAAATTACTAGATGCCGTGAAATGAACCGAAGCGCTATCAACTTCATCGTATTGATGGTCTTTACTGGGGAACCAAACACTAGAGGCCAGACCTTGACATGCAACTGAAATCCATGGATTATTATTTTTATCTTTTGACCAAACAATACCACCATCCCAAGGTGGTAAAATAGCAACATGAGGTTTGCCATGAAAATAAACAAATAAACTTTTTATATTATTTGATATTGAGGTTTTAATTAAATTAATAAAATATGCATTGCCATCGCGTATAAATTTACATTTTCGGGTATCTTGAACTATACTATCTATTATCATGGGTCGCATTAAATCGATTTGCATTAAAGAATAAGATTCAATTGACTTGAATGAAATTAAATTATATCCAAAAACTGAACTGTCTTTTTCATTAAAAGTTACATGCAAATCATAATGAGTTAAATCCCAACATTTACGTGCATCAGAAATACTTCCTATTAAAGTATCAGCATGAGTATATAAATTAGTTTGAGCAGAAATAAAAAAATTAGATACTAGAAAAATATTAACAATAAAAAATTTAATAGGAAGGTACTTCATTTAAATTACACAATATATTAAATTCAATTAATAATAATAAAAAGAAGACAAGACAAAAATATGATTATTAAATTAAGAAATTAAATCTAATAAAATTAATAAATTAGTTATTAGTAAATAATTCTATTAACTTTAAAAATAATTTTAAAATATGCCATTTCGAGTCATTTTTTTTTTCACCTTAGCCATTATTAGTATTATTTCATTCTCTGTTAAAGGACAAGTATTGATTTCTGGCATAATTAAGCAAAAGTCTGGTTTAGCACTAAATGAATCAACAATAAAAGTTTTTAGTCAAGATTCTTTGTACGTTACAGGAACAAAATCAGATTTAGATGGTTATTTTAAATTTATCTTACCTAAAAAAAAAAATATCTTATAATTGTTTCTTTTATAGGATATAAAGATATTTATAAAGTTATCTCTGTAGAAAAAGATAGTATAGATCTGGGTAAAATTATGCTTTTAGAAGATGGTAAAAATCTTTCGGAAATAGAAATAAAAACAATACAAAAAAGGGGTGAACAAAATGGAGATACTACTTTATTTAATGCTGATGCCTATAAAACCCAACCTGATGCAACTGCAGAGGATTTAATAAAAAAAATGCCAGGTTTTACTTCAGATAATAATGGATTAAAAGTAAATGGAGAAACAGTTCAAAAAGTTTTACTTGACGGTAAACGTTTTTTTGGCGATGATCAAAATGCAGCAATAAAAAATATATCTGCAGATATTATTGATAAAGTAGAAATATTTGATAAAATGAGTGATCAATCTCAATTTACTGGATTTAATGATGGAGAGCAACAAAAGACAATCAATTTTGTAACAAAAAAAGGAAAAAATATTGGTGAATTTGGAAAAATTTATTCGGGAATTGGAGCAGACGAAAATAATTTAATTAGATATTCAAACGGAGCAACAATCAATAGTTTTAATGATAAAAGAAGAGTTTCTCTTTTACTACTTTCAAATAACATTAATCAACAAAATTTCAGTATGAATGATATTACTGGAGCCTTGGGGTCAAGTAATCAAAATTCATCAGGTAGACAAGGAGGAAATAGTAGACAGAATAATTTCTCATCTGGAGCAAATAACCTAATGACCAATTCGCAAAATGGAAATACATCAACACAAGCGACAGGTTTAAATTATAGCGAAAAATGGGGTGAAAAAACAGAAGTTACGGGAAGTTATTTTTTTAATTATTCAAATAATAAAAATGCTTCAGATATTTTAAGAAATTATTTCACTGATAATAAATTAGTTTATCAACAAACAAATTCATCTGAAAATCAAAATCTTAATCATCGTATTAATTTTAGAATTGAATCTACAATTGATTCAAATAATAAAATTATAATTAATCCAAACTTTAACTATCAAAACAATATTACTAATACTTATTTACTTGGAAATAACACCATTTTAAATTCATTTTTTTTGAGCAAAACGAAAACAAATTCTGAAATAAAAAATTTAGGTTATGATTTTACAAACTCAATTATATATCAGCATAGATTTAGTAAAAAAGGAAGAACTATTTCGTTAAACATAACTACACAGCAAAATGAAAAATTAAATAATGGTAACTACATTTCAGAAAATAAATATCAAAATGATACTTTAAACTTAAATTTAAATCAGGAATTTAATAATTATAGTTATATAAAAAAAATATCACCAAACATTTCATATACCGAACAATTTTCAGAAAATTCTCAAGTTTTAATAAGTTACAACCCATCCTTGACTAATGCTTCAGCAAATAAAAAAACCTATGACTCAAATTTTGTCACTCAACGATTTTCTGATTTTAATACTGTATTATCAAATAAATATTCTTTAATTTATCAAATTCAAAAAGGGGGAATTAGCTATAAATATCAAAAAAATAAAATTAATTTAAGTTTTGGATCTGATGTCCAGACTTCAAATTTAATTGGAGATCAAACTTTTCCAATAGCATTTAATATTATTAAGAAATTTCAAAATATTTTACAAAATGCTATGCTGAATTACAAAATTACAAAAACTAAAAATTTAAGAATTTATTATAGGTCAAATACAAATATTCCAGATATTACTCAATTACAAAATGTAATTGATATTTCAAATCCTTTACAAATAAGATCCGGAAATTCTGACCTTAAACAAACTTTTGAAAATAACATCAATATTAGATTTGGTGGTTTTAATATAATAACCTCACAAAATATGGGTTTATTTTTAAACGCAGGATATATAGATAATTATATAAGTAATGCCACTTATATTTTAAGGCGTGACACAGTCATTCAAAATTTAAATATATTATCTGGAAGTCAATTAACAAAACCTGTTAATTTAAACGGATTTTATACTGTAAAATCATTTTTTGCATATGGATTCCCATTAAAATATATTAAATGTAACTTAAATTTAAACGGAGGGTTAAATTATAACCACATACCTGCTATGATTAACGATTTGATAAATTACTCCGACAACTATGCCTATAACTCAGGATTTAATATTGGTAGTAGTATGAATACAAATTTAGATTTTTCTATTGGGTATAACAGCAATTATACTGTTGTAAAAAATTCAATTCAAAAAAGTGCAAATAATAACTTCTTAATACAAAATATTTCTTTTAAAATAAATTCGATTTTACTTAAAAGTATTGTTATAAATAGTGATATTAACCAAAATATTATAAATGGATTAAGTCAAAATTTTAATCAAAATTATTTTTTATGGAACATTTATGTTGGTTACAAATTTTTAAAATCTAAAAATTTAGAATTTAAATTTACGGTTTATGATCTTTTAAATCAAAACAGAAGTATAAACAGAATTGTAACAGGATTGTATAGCGAAGATAATAAAACTCAGGTATTAAAACGTTATGTATTAGCTAGCTTAACGTATAACTTTAAAAAAAATAAAAAATAAAAGGGCAAAAAAAATTTGGATCAGATTCTAATCCCTTTTTTCGAAATCAATTTCAAAATTCTAAACCCAACCAAAGTATGGGAAATTAATCTGATTTTAATTTAGTTAATCCCTAAATTATAAAACACAAAACTCCACATATCGGCAAACTCAGCAATTTGTTTGGAAGTTGGCTTTCCTGCTCCATGTCCTGCATTTATATCAATTCGAATAAGTATAGGATTTTGACTTTTATTTTTTTCTTGCAAAGTTGCTGCAAATTTAAAAGAGTGTGCAGGAACAACTCTATCATCATGATCGCCAGTTAAAACTAGAGTTGCAGGATAATTAATAGCTTTTACATTATGCAATGGAGAATATTTATACAAACAATCAAACTCTTTTTGATTGTCACTACAACCGTAGTCAACAGTCCATGCTCTGCCAATGGTAAACAAATGGAAACGGAGCATATCTAAAACTCCAACTGCAGGAATAGCTACTTTACATATCTCGGGCCGTTGTGTCATTACTGCTCCAACTAATAATCCACCATTACTTCTTCCGTGAATGGCAATTTTATTATAGGATGTGTATTTTTTTTCAACTAAAAAATCACACACAGAAATAAAATCGTCAAACACATTTTGTTTTAAACATTTTGTTCCGGCTTTATGCCAATCTTCTCCATATTCTCCACCCCCTCGCAAATTTGGTACCACATAAATTCCTCCAGCTTCCAAAAAAACCGTTCTGTCAATTCTAAATTCTGGCGAAAGTGAAATGTTAAATCCACCGTAACCATACACAAAACATGGAGTTTCGGGTGTCATTTTGAGTTCTTTTTTATGTGTTATAAAAAATGAAAGCTTTACACCACTTTTTCCATCAATAAATAATTGTTCGGTTAAATAATCATCTGAATTAAATTTACAATTTGGTTTAAAAATCAATTTACTTTCCCATGTTTTTAGATCCAAAAAATAGCTTTGTTCTGGAGAAAAATATTGAACAGTGCTGTAAGTTGCAAATTCATCCTTTTTATCTGAATTAAAGGCACTCAATTTGCATAAACCCGGCAATTTAATCTCTCTTTCCATCTTACCATTCAAATCATAGCAAAATAATTTTGATGAAGCATTTTTTAAATAATTAGCAATGATTTTTTTATTACATAAGCGCACCCCTTCCAAAAGATTTTTGTTTTCAGGTAATATGGTTTTCCAATTAGCCTCTTTAGTTGCATTAATTGAGAATGAAACTAATTTATATTTAGCTGCGTTATGGTTAGTTAGCATATAAAAAGTAGAGTCAATATTATCTACAATAGCATATTCGAAATTAAAATTTTCTGAAATTACTATATCTGAACGCTTTGGATGCTTAAGGTCTCTCAAAATTAATTTTTCACCACTAGTACTTTGGCTAGTACTAATAAATAAATAATTTTCATCATCCGTCAAGTAAGCTCCGAAATTATAATCAGCATGCTCTTTATCTTCAAAAACTAAAACATCTTTTTCTTGCTTTGTACCTAACTTATGAAAATAAACTTTATGATATTGATTTTTTTGAGAGAGTTCGCTACCAGATGGTATATCATATCTACTATAAAAGATACCATCGTCTTTCCAACTCATCCCACTAAATTTTATCCACCTTAGTTCATCAGGCAAATCTATTTTGGTAAGTATATTTTTAAAATGAATTTCAACCCAATCACTACCTGCTTTGGATATACCATATGCCAGGGTCTCGCCATTTTTAGAAATAGAAATACCGGTTAAAGAAACGGTTCCATCGTTTGATAATGAATTTGGGTCTAACAATATTTCCCCAGGATCTTCCGAATTTTTTTGAATATATAAAACATTTTGATTTTGCAACCCATTGTTTTTGTAGCAGAAATAAAAATCTCCTTTTTTAAAAGGAGCAGACTGTTTATTATAATTCCACAATTCTGTTAAGCGATTTTTAATCTTATCGCGCGAATTAATTTGTTTTAAATAATTTTCGGTAACTGTATTTTCTTCTTTTACCCATTCACCTGTTCTTGGACTTTTATCATCTTCCAACCAGCGATAAGGATCTTTTACCAAAGTGCCTTGATAATTATCTATTATGTTTTCTTTCGGTGTTAGAGGGTAATTATACTTTATTTGACCTAAGACTATATTTTTTGTAAATAATATAATTGATAATAAAACAAAGGATATATTCATTTTCAAAAATGCCTTGTTAATATATAAAAAAACTAATTGGAAATATAGATGTAATGTTACTTATTTTTGTAAATATAAATGATAAATCGCAGTTTTTCAATAAGTCTTTTTTTAATCGTTAAAGCCATTGTCCTATTTAATTTTTTAATTCTTTTTTCATTCAATTTAATAGCACAGCCGTCCAATTTAAAAACACAAATTTATATTGAAAATTATGCTCAAGAGGCCATTCGACAAATGATCTTATACAAAATTCCTGCCAGTGTTACTCTTGCTCAGGCTATTTATGAAAGCTCAAGTGGAGTTAGCGAATTAGCAAAAAGATCTAATAATCATTTTGGAATTAAATGTCATGTTGGATGGGAAGGGGATACTGTATTAAAATCAGACGATCAGTTGAACGAGTGTTTTAGAAAATATAATACTGTTGAAGAATCTTTTGATGACCACAGCTTGTTTTTAATTAGTCGACCTCGCTATTCTAACTTATTTAAATTAGGAATTAAGGATTATAAGGGATGGTGCCATGGCCTAAAAAAAGCAGGTTATGCTACTTTTTCAAAATATGGTTCAGCATTAATTAGAATAATTGAAGAAAACAAATTAAATAAATTAAACACTTATCAATATCTAAATCAAAAAACTTTTATTCGTACCTCAAGAGAAATTCTACCTCAAATCAGCTCAACAAAATCTTCAATAACCTATTCTATTAAAAATAAACCGAATGAATAAATCAATTATATAAAAACTTATATTTAATATAAAGTATTTTTTAAACTTTAAATCTTATTATATTCTTTTATTTATAGTTTAAAAAAACATTACATTTATATTTTAATATATATTTATGGAATTTAGAATAGAAACTGATACGATGGGTGAGGTAAAAGTGCCAGCCCATGTATATTGGGGTGCTCAGACAGAGCGCAGTAGAAATAATTTTAAAATTGGACCAGAGGCAAGTATGCCAAAAGAAATAATTTATGCTTTTGGATATTTAAAAAAAGCTGCTGCATTGACTAATTTTGAATTGGGTGTATTATCAAAAGAAAAATGTGATTTAATATCTCAAGTCTGCGATGAAATAATATCAAAAAAACTAGACGAACAATTTCCCCTGGTAATTTGGCAAACAGGATCAGGTACTCAAAGTAATATGAATACTAATGAAGTAATTGCCTATCGTGCACACGTTTTAAACGGAGGTAATTTAAATGATGAAAAAAAAGTTTTACATCCAAATGATGACGTAAACAAATCACAATCTAGTAACGATACTTTTCCAACAGCTATGCATATTGCAGCCTATAAACAAATTGTTGATATTACCATTCCTGGCCTAAATAAACTTCGCAATTCTTTAAACAAAAAAGCTATATCATTTAAAGATATTATTAAAACAGGCCGCACCCATTTCATGGATGCCACACCTCTGTCTTTAGGCCAAGAGTTTAGTGGTTACGTTCAACAAATTGACATGAGTATTCGTGTTTTAAATAATTCCCTAGAAGCTGTGAGTGAATTAGCTTTAGGTGGAACTGCCGTTGGAACAGGATTAAATACACCAAAAGGATACGATATTTTGGTAGCTAAAAAAATTGCTGAATTAACGGGTATGCCATTCGTTACCGCGCCAAATAAATTTGAAGCCCTAGCTGCACATGACGCAATGGTTGAATTAAGCGGGGCCTTAAAAAGAACTGCCGTTGCATTAATGAAAATTGCTAATGATGTTAGAATGCTATCATCAGGTCCTCGTTGTGGAATTGGCGAAATTATAATTCCAGATAATGAACCAGGTTCTTCTATCATGCCTGGTAAAGTAAATCCCACTCAGCCTGAAGCTATGACAATGGTTTGTGCTCAAGTAATTGGAAATGATGTTTCTGTTTCTATTGGTGGTTCTATGGGACACTTTGAATTAAATGTTTTTAAACCCGTTATTGCTGCTAATGTATTGCAATCAGCCCGATTAATTGGTGATGCTTGTGTTAGCTTTAATGATAATTGTGCCATTGGAATTGAGCCAAATTTACCCCAATTAAAATTACATTTAGAAAATTCGTTGATGTTAGTAACTGCACTAAATACTCATATTGGTTATGAAAAATCGGCAAAAATTGCAAAAACTGCTCATAAAGAGAATAAAACTTTACGTGAGGCTGCTATTGAATTAGGATATCTAACAAACGAACAATTTGACCAATGGGTTAAACCCAAAGATATGATTGGAAGTTTAAAGTAAATTTTTAAATTAAATTGCCATCCAATAGAGGGTTTTCTTTAAAAGAACTTTCTATTTTTTTTCTAACCAATCTCCATTTTCTTTTATCAATCCAATTAATTCATTAACGGCTGTTTCGCTGGTAACATTTTTCTTTACAACTACTTTGCCTTTATATAAACTAATTTTTCCTGGACCGGTCCCAACATATCCATAATCTGCATCAGCCATTTCACCAGGACCATTTACAATACAACCCATGATGCCAATTTTAATACCTTTTAAATGATCGGTACGTTCACGAATTTTTTGTGTAGTTTCTTGTAAATCAAATAATGTTCGGCCACAACTAGGACAAGAAATATATTCTGTTTTAGAAATACGGGTACGAGATGCTTGTAAAATACCGAAAGCCGTAGAATTACAAATTTGTATGCTAACACAATCTTTTTGTTTAATCCAAATACCATCTCCAAAACCATCTAATAATAAACCGCCAATATCGGTACTACTAAATAATTGAAATTCTTCTTGGCTTAATTGCCCATAATTACATTTGATGATGATTGGTAATTTACATTTATGATAAGCAAGGTCAATTGCCATTCTTCTCAATTCTGACATGGTGTGCATGTTAAAAGAATCTAAAACTAAACAAACTGTATTATCATTTTTTATTTTTTCAATAAATTCAGCAGTTAAAACTTCAATGGTAACCACTACAAAATTTAGTTTTGAAGAAGTTTCAGTTAATCTAAAATATTCATCTCCACAAAATAAAGGAAAACTTAATTTGTGATTTTTATGAGCTAACCAGGATTGAGAATTGTATATTAATCCAAGCGTTCCTGGAGTTTCAAAATTAATGTTATTATCACCTAAAAATAAATAATCAACGGCCATATCAGTTAAATTCCATTTATCAAGAGGCACAGAATAATTGTAACCTACACCAAATAAACTTGCAGCAGTTACCTCTGGTTTCATACTATAATCGGCTATAATACGAGGGACATTATGATTTCCGATATTAATAATCTCATTAGTATGAAAACGTTCATATTCAAAAGGATTATATGGCAATTTGAATTTTATTTGAGGGATTTTTTTATGTTCTTTTCTTAGTGAATATCTATCGGCCAATAATTTTGCGACAGGTAACTCAAATTCTGGCTCTTCGGTTAAAGAAACCCGAATGGTGTCACCCAAACCATCCTCTAATAATGAGCCAATACCAACTGCAGATTTTATTCTTCCGTCTTCGCCATCACCGGCCTCAGTAACACCCAAATGCAAAGGGTAATTGCGATTTGACTCCATCATTTTGGCAACCAATAAACGATACGCTTGCACCATCACTTGGGTGTTGCTTGCTTTCATCGAAATTACAATATTAAAATAATTATTTTCTTCGCAAATTCGTAAAAATTCCAAAGCACTTTCTACCATTCCCAATGGTGTATCACCATAGCGGCTCAAAATTCTATCACTTAAGGAACCATGATTTGTACCGATGCGCATGGCTGTTCCATATTCCTTACATATTTTCACCAAAGGAGTAAAGCGCTTCCGTATTCTTTCTAATTCTGATTCATAGGCAGAATCTGTATAATCAAACACTTCAAATTTTTTCTTATCTGCATAATTTCCTGGATTTACACGCACCTTTTCTATAACGCGCGCTGCAAATTCAGCGGCATTTGGAGTAAAATGTATATCTGCACAAATAGGAGTATTAAATCCTCTTAATTTTAATTCATTTTTAATTAATTCTAAATTTTTAGCTTCATTAATACTTGGTGCAGTAATTCTTACCAATTCGCAACCTGCATTAATCATTCTTATACTTTGTTCAACAGTTGCATGAGTATCCATTGTATCAGTAGTAGTCATACTTTGAATACGGATCGGATTAAATGCACCCATTTTAAGATCGCCTATGCTTACCTCACGAGTTAAAAATCGTTTGTATTCAGTAAAACTGTTACAATAATTATTTGAATAATTCATAACCTTAAATAAATTTACAAAGATAAATTTATTTTATTAATGTTTTAATTTGATTTATTAATAAGAAAAAATTGAAACTTTATAATTTAAGCTATTTATTTTTTTAGAAAATTAACAACAAAATATAATAGAGTAATGAAAATAAAAAAATTAAACTTACCATAAATATTTCAAAAATATTCAGAGTAATACCATTAGTTTTCGGTCCACTATCAACAAACCAGGCAAAAAGAGATAAAGAAATTGAAACAATCAAAATAATAAATAAATTTAATGAGTGTTTCATAAAGTCTATTTGAAAATTAAAATATTTTTATCGTTTTTTTTGATTTATAAAATAATTACTAACTCGATTCACACATATATTACATATATTTCATCAAAAATTGTATTTTTTTAATTAAAAGAAGGATTGTTTGGGTATGTAATAATTATTGCTAAATTAAAAGAATTATTAAAGTATTGGTATAAAGATAATTTGTTTGTATTTATATCTATCAACTATTACTAAAATTATTTTAACAATTCATTCAAAAGTAAAATGATGAATCAAAATTTTAAAAATTATGAAGCGCCAAAATTACTCTTTACTGGTCATTTACAAACTATTTACCCCGCTTTACTTAGAAAAATTCAGCTTATTAAACCTTATATACATGAAAGAATTTCGACTTCAGATGCCGATTTTTTGGACTTATTTTGGTTAAAACAAAAAAGTAATCAATTGGTCATTATTTCTCATGGAATGGAAGGAAATGCAAACAGAGCTTATATTAAAGGAATGGCCAATATTCATTATAATCATGGCTTTGATGTATTAGCATGGAATTATCGCGGATGCTCAACACAAATAAATAACACAAAAAAAATGTATCACCTTGGAGCTACAGAAGATTTTATGTGCGTATTAAGTCATGCATCAAGAAATTATGATCAAATCTATTTAGTAGGTTTCAGTCTTGGCGCCAATCTAACTTTAAAATTTTTAGGGGAACCAGGAGTTCCAAATAAAGTAAAAAAAGCCTGTGTCTTTGCAGCCCCTCTTGATCTCAAATCTGTTTCTATCAACTTATCAACGACAAAAAACTATCTCTATGAGTTACGCTTTATCAATTCACTTAAAAAAAAAGCAACTGCTAAATACAAACAATTTCCTGGATTATTTGACTTAAAAAAATTACCAAAAATTAAAACTATTTACGAATTTGATAATATCTTAACGGCACCTCTTAGCGGATTTAAAGATGCCGAAGATTATTATACAAAATGTAGCTCAAAACATTTTCTAAATCATATTCAAATTCCAACCTTTATTATCAATGCACTCAATGATCCTTTCTTAACTCCAGAAATTCTTAATATTCATCCTGCCAATCAATCAAAATCTGTTTGTTATCATATCACAAAAGAAGGCGGCCACATTGGATATCCAAGCTTCAACACTACTTATTATTGGTCAGAGCAATTTGCATTAAACTTTTTTAAAAATAATATAGACTTAAACTTTAAATTATGATAGTTAAATGTACTTTTTTCAATAAAATAAAAATTCAAATAAAAATAATATGTTAAAAAGATAAATTAAAATTAATCAATTTTTTCTTTCGAAAAAAAGATAACAATATTTAAACAATTAAGCTAATTAATAAGTTTAATTAATATTTCATGAAGTATATTTCAAAATTAAAATATTTTTATCGCTTAATTAATTTTAAAATACTAACTAACTCAATTATATATATGTATATATATACATTTTATCAGAATTTATGTTTTCAGATCAAATGAACTATTTATATTAGTATTTAAGAAATTATGAATGTATTTTTTAATAAAATTAATTTATCTTAAAAATATATCGAGACATTTTTATACTATATTTATTAATTTAAAAATATAAATTTAAACTATTTTAATTAAGATAATTTAATTTATATTATTCTGTATCTTTATATCAAAATAGAATGATGACAAAAACAATTCAGCAATTGCATATAGGAATTTTAGGGGGCGGGCAATTGGGTAGAATGATGATTCAAAGTGCTATTAACCTAAATCTAAACATTTCTGTTCTAGATCCTAATAATGAAGCGCCTTGCAAAACTTTAGTAAAAAAATTTATTCTAGGTAGTCTAACAGATTATGATACTGTATATAATTTTGGTAAGGATAAAGATCTAATTACGATTGAAATTGAAAATGTAAATATTGAAGCTCTTAAAGCGCTCGAAAAAGAAGGTAAAAAAATATATCCTCAAGCTCATATAATTGAATTAATTCAAGATAAGGGCTCTCAAAAAATGTTTTTTCAAAGACACGATATACCTAGCCCCGATTTTTTTCTTATTGATTCTAAATCACAGATTGAAAAATATGCTGATTATTTTCCATTTTATCAAAAATTAAGAAAAGGTGGTTATGATGGTAAAGGTGTAATAAAATTAGTAAATCCTAATTTTTTAGATAAAGCATTTGATGAACCAAGTGTTTTAGAAAGACTAGTAGACTTTGAAAAAGAACTTTCAGTGATTGTTGCACGTAGTGAGAATGGAGAAATTAAATGCTTTCCAGTAGTAGAATGTGAATTTAACCCTGAAGCAAATTTGGTTGAATTTTTATTTAGTCCTGCAAATATTAATAAAACTATTGAAAAAGATGCGATTAAAATTGCGGTAGATTTAGCAGAAAAATTAGGAATTATAGGGATTTTAGCTGTTGAATTATTTTTAACGAAAGATGGTAAAATACTTGTTAATGAAGTTGCACCTCGTCCTCATAATAGTGGTCACAATACAATTGAAGGAAATATTACAACTCAATTTGAACAACATTTACGTGCCATATTAAATTTACCCTTGGGCGATACTTCTATCATAAAACCAAGTGTTATGATTAATTTACTAGGAGATTTTGGTTTCGAGGGGTCTGCAATATACCAAGGCATGGAAGATGTTTTGAAATTTAGTGGGGTTTATATTCATTTATACGGGAAAACCATAACTAGGCCGTTTAGAAAAATGGGACATATTACTATTGTTGACGATAATATTTTGAAAGCTAAACAAAAAGCAAAACTGGTAAAAAAGATATTTAAAATAATTGCTTAAGTATAACTATTACTTTTTTAATTCTATGGAAAAACGAATTTGTCTTGAGTGTGGAGAAAAAATAGTTGGTAGAATTGATAAAAAATTCTGTAGCGATTTATGTAGAAATTCATTCAATAACAAAATAAATAGCGATACTAATAATTACGTAAGAAATATTAATAATTTACTAAGAAAAAATAGAAGAATTTTAGAAGAAAGTTTAGTCGGAGAAAAAACAACTATCTCTAAACAAAAATTATTAGATAAAGGATTTAATTTTAAACTTTTTACCAATCAGGTTTCCACAAAAAACAATCATCAATATATTTTTTGTTACGAATATGGCTATTTATTATTAGAGAAAGATTTAATTTTAATTGTAAAAAGAAAATTAGACTGATTAAAAGCTATTTTAAAACTCATTTAAATAAAATAATTTATAATATTTTAATCCTTTTTTATTATCAAAACCTCGCTCTATGTTTTCATGTTTTGAGTGTATATAAATATGAAAATTTTTGTCAAGTTTTACTACCGAACGCATATATTTTTGATTTTTTTTTACTGCAGTATTTGATACCTCAAACTCGTCTATAGCAGTTAAGTCATGGCGTTTATTGAAATCTCTTCGATAGTCACTAAATGCTTTAATTATTTCCGTCTGAACCAATACTTCATTTTCAAAATCCTTTAAATTGAACTTATCTTTTTCTTTAAAATAAGAAGTACTTTTATTTAACATCATCATTTGATCTTCTTTCTTAACATTATTAGATTCGGTTAAAATTTCCTCACAAAAACTTCGAGTCGTATCAATAAAGTTTTTGGTATAATAATATCCATTTGTTTTTAAAGTAGAATTGATAAAATCCTCCTCCCAATATAATGCACAATCTCCATTTTTATTATTGATATCTATGATACTTATTTTATAGCCATTATTTTTGTCAGTATTAAATACTATACACCCTTTATCTAATTTATCTATATTAATTCCGTGATCACATTCCAAATCAAATTCATCTATATGCTGATAAACTTTTAAATAAGTTTCTTTATTTTCTGTTTTAAAAAAACCAACCGCATCGCATAACTCACCGTCAACTAAAATATCTTTAAAATAACATACGTAAAATTCTCCACCTTTAATTTTTGGATGGATACTCTGATTAAATAAATGAGTAGCAATTTGTTTAGATTGCACTATAAAATTTTTAGTGGAAGCGAATAAATCTTCGCAAACATTAGCTAAACTGTTTAAAGAAATATTTGTTTTACCTTTGAATTGATAATAAATATCGGTTTTAAATGAAGATAAAAAATAACGCAAAACTGTTTCTTTTATAAAATTATCTTTAAATTTTATTGCCTTATTACTTAATGTTAGCTCTTCACCCAAGCTTTTATTTCCAACAAAATGAATTGCAAAATGGACTAGTTGCGCTTTCGAAAAATCAATCATAAAATTAACGTTATAATATATAAATATAGTATTCTGATTCTATGTGCTTTTAACAATATTTAAACAAGTTTTAAGGAAAAAAGAATAAAAATATTTCTAATAAAAATAGTATTTCTTAATTATTAAATTAAATTTGTAGATATGCAAAAATTAAACTCTTATTTTTCAAAAAAAGTAATCTTATTTCTAGTAATAATTTTACTCTCTTCATTTACTTTAATAAAATATGTATTTAACAGAAATGATGTTGTTTTTGAATTGATTTTTGGAAGTTTAAATGATTATCATTATTCCCCATTAATTCTTAATGATGAATTTAGTGAAAAAGTATTTAAAATTTATATTAGAAACATCGATTATAATAAAAAATATTTATTGCAAAGTGATTTAACTGCTTTAGAAAAATATAAATTAGATATTGATAATCAATTGTTATCTAAAACCCACGATTTCTTTAATCTAGCTTCGCAAATTATTGTAAGTAGGATTAAGGAAAAAGAAGTTTGGAGCAAAGAACTCTTATCTAAACCATTTAATTATTCAGAAATTGAAGAGTACGAGACTGACTGGAAAAAAACAACCTATGCTAAAACTGAGTCTGAACTCAAAAATGAGTGGAAAAAAATGCTCAAATACCAAATATTGACTAGACTCGACGAGGCTCTGACTATACAGGAATTAGCAAAAGAAAAAAAAGATAACTCCGTCAAAATATTATCATTCGACTCTCTTGAGACAGATGCTCGCAGAAAAACATTAAAAACTAACATTGAGTTTTTTAAACGATTAAATAAAATAACACCTCGCGAAAGATTTTCTGAATTTGCAGGCACAATTACCAAAATTTACGACCCACATACTGAATATTTTGCACCTAAAGAAAGAAAGAAGTTCGATCAAGCAATGAGTGCGCAATTTGAAGGCATTGGAGCAAGGCTGCAACAAAAAGATGGTATCTTAAAAGTAAGCGAAATTATAGTAGGTAGCCCAAGTCACAAACAAGGTGAACTAAAAGCTGGCGACGATATAATTAAAGTAGCTCAAGGTATTTCTGAACCGATTGATATTATTAATATGGATATTGATGAAGCTATTGAACTTATTAAAGGAAAAAAAGGTACAGAAGTCAGATTAACAGTAAAAAAAACAGATAATAGCCTAAAAGTTATTCCTATTATTAGAGACGTAATTGAGATTGAAGAAACCTATGCTAAAAGTGGTTTACTCGAAAATAAAAATAAATTTGGGTATATCTACTTACCTTCCTTTTATACTGATTTTAATAGAACAGGTGCCCATCATTGTACTCAAGATATGCGCAAAGAAATTGAAAAATTAAAAAAAGAAAATATCAAAGGTTTAATCATCGATTTAAGAGATAACGGGGGCGGTTCTTTACAAGAAGTTGTTGAAATGGCTGGCTTATTTATTCCAAAAGGTCCTGTGGTTCAAGTAAAGGGAAGAGTTGGTGTACCAGTGAGTATTATGGAAGATAAAAATCCAGAGGTAGTTTGGTCTGGTCCACTAACAATTCTAATTAATGGAAACAGTGCAAGTGCAAGCGAAATTCTCGCTGCCGCTATGCAAGATTATAAACGTGCAATCATAATTGGTTCAAATAGTTTTGGTAAAGGAACTGTTCAATCATTTATTGATTTAGATTTATTATTATTGCCTCAATTTGATTCGTTAAAGCCAGCTGGTTCTATTAAAATAACGCAACAGAAATTCTACAGAATTAATGGGGGCGCCACTCAGTTAAAAGGAGTTAAACCCGATATATTACTTCCTGATCCTTATTCTTTTATTGACAGAGGTGAAAGAGAATTAGATTACCCGATGCCATGGGACGAAATAACAAAAGTAAATTATAAAGAATATTACAATATTAATTATGATGATATTATTAAAAAAAGTGATGCTAGAATATTAAAAAGCCCACAATTTCAAATGGTTAGAAATCAATCAAAAGAAATTAAATTAAAAAGAGATGATACAAAATATAATCTTCAACTAGATAATTTTCGTTTGGAACAGAAACAATTTAGAGTTCAATCTAAAAAATATGAAGAATCAAGGAAAGATATAAAAGATTTTAGTGCTACGATTTTAAAAGAAGATAAAATACGAAACGCAAAAGATACTTCAAAATTAGGAAGAGACGACCGATGGATAAAAAATATTGCAAAAGATATTAATGTTCATGAAGCAACTAATTTAATAAATGACCTAAAGTAGTTTTTTATTACTTAGCTTCATATTTTTCTATAATAGCTCTTACCAATTTATGTCGAATAACATCTGTTTTATCCAACTCTATAACTGATATACCCTCAACTTTTTTTAATAAACTAACAGCTTGAATTAATCCGCTAGGTTGTCTAGTCGGTAAGTCAATTTGACTCAAGTCTCCAGTTACAATAAACTTTGCATTAGATCCCATTCTGGTCAAAAACATTTTCATTTGACTTTCAGTGGTATTTTGAGCTTCATCTAAAATAACAAAAGCATTATCCAATGTTCTGCCTCGCATAAAAGCTAATGGTGCTATTTGTATGGTTCTACTTTCAATATATTGATTTAGTTTTTCAATGGGCAACATATCGTTTAATGCATCATAAAGAGGTTGCATATAAGGATCTAGCTTTTCCTTTAAATCTCCTGGTAAAAAACCCAAATTTTCACCAGCCTCAACGGCCGGTCGTGTAAGAATAATTCGTTTTACCTCTTTATTTTTTAAAGCTTTTACAGCTAATGCAACTGCGGTATAAGTTTTGCCGGTACCTGCAGGGCCAATAGCAAAAAGCATATCATTTTTAACAATACCATTCAGTATTTTCAATTGGTTAGGTGTTTTTGCTTTAATTACTAAACCATTATTACCAAACAAAATAATATCACCATTTAATATATCTTCTTTTAAATCTAATAGGTTATCACCGGTTTGGCCCAATAATCTTTCAATAACCGTGTCAGTTAATACTCCAGTTTTATGAAAGTGATCTACTAACATATCGAGTTTTTTTTCAAAACGAGTAATTTCTTGAGAATTGCCTATCAATTTAATAGAATATCCTCTTGCTACTATTTTAAGCTTTGGAAAATGTTTTTGAATAATATTTAATTTTACGTCATTAACACCATATATTTCAACAGGCTCAACGCTATCTAATGTAATTATTTTTTCGTTCATTTATTTTAAAAAGAAAAACAGAAAATAAACTATATTGTTTATAACCCTGTTAATCTTAGTTCAAGTTTAAAAAAATAATATACTGAAAAAATATTTATTTTTGAACAAATGAGAATTGTAACATTAACTACCGATTTAGGTTATCGTGACCATTATTTAGCCATAGTTAAAGCAAAACTTATTTCACAAGAACCAAATTTAAATATTATTGATTTAAGCTGTGAAATAAAAGATAATTCAATTTCGAATGCAGCATATATTATCCGAAATTCTCTTCCTCATTTTCCTGACGGAACTATCCATTTGGTTGCTGTAAAATGGATAATAGATAAAAGCGATTTAAATACAAATATTACAATTGATAACTCTAGATTTTTAATCTCCAATTACTTCAATCAATATATAATTTGTCCTGATAATGGCCTTCTTACTTTGATCGATCCAAATTTAAACTCTGAGGTTTACCAATTATATTATGAAGGAGAAAATAAACGACATTTTTTCTTAAAAGATATTTTTGTGGATGCAGCTATTCATCTTTGTCGTGAAAAAGAATTAACTGATATTGCAACACTTACTAATGATTTTTATAAGGCTATATCTTTTGATTGCTACGTTAACAATAATGTTTTAAAAGGTAAAGGAGTTTATGTTGATGACTTTGGTAATATTATTACAAATATTACAAAAGAAAATTTTTATAATGCTTCACAAAAAAGAAAATTTACTTTTCGATTACCTGGAACTAAGATTTATGAAATAAAAAATACATATGATGACGTAAAATTTGGCTCTCCATTATTAATATTTAATAACCAGGGATATTTAGAAGTTGCCATAAATGGCCAAAGCGCTTTTAAAATGCTTTGTACCAGAGAAGTTGAGAGAAAATTAAATATTAATGTTGTAATAGAATTTCATGATTAAAAGAATTGTTAAAATGAGTTTTGAACTCGATAAAATAGAAAAATTTAAAACAATTTATGAATTAAATTGGCACAAAATTAAAGGGTTTGATGGCTGCATCCATCTTGAATTACTTCAAGACAATCAAACGCCTTCAATCTTTTTCACATATAGTTACTGGAAAAGTGAAAAACATTTAAATAACTATCGCGATTCAATATTATTTAACACAATATGGACATCAACAAAAGTTTTATTTAATCAAAAACCAGAAGCTTGGACTTTGAATGTTTTAGAATTTTGAATTTTAATTTACTCTTTGTTTTTTAGTCGTAATTAAAAAATCTTTAAGATACAATGGTTCAAAATAGGCAATATCCTCAAAGGCTTGTTTTAAAAATTTTTCATAAGATAGTTTACACATATATTGTGAAGAAGGTTTTATATTATCAACACATACTGCATTTTGGAGCGCTGAAATAACTTCTTTACATTTCAACATTCCATCGCCAAAAAAACATATCGATGAAAAGGAATCAAATATTTTTATGGATAGAGGATCTATAATTAAGGCTTGAGTATGAATTTGTAAATTTAATTGAGTATCATATACACAAGTATATACTTCCATTCGGCGAGCGTCTATCATAGGGCAAAAAAAATCGAATTCTCTTCTTAACCGACTAACTTGATATGACATTATCTTTAATGTATCAACACTAATTAAAGGTATATTTAATGCATAAGCTAAGCCTTTTGCTGCACTAACTCCTATCCTCAATCCTGTATAAGAACCAGGCCCTTTACTAATCGCAATTGCACTTAAATTATTTATAGAGATATTTAATTCAATTAATAATTCATTAATAAATAAATGAAGATTTTCTGAATGAGTAAATCCATTATCTATTTCTTTATAACCCAAAATATTACCATCTTTTGAAATAGAAACAGAACATACTGTTGTTGCAGTTTCAATATTTAAAATGTATGGCATTTAATGTTTAAGTATTTGTTAAAATTTAGTATTATGTTTTTTAATAAAAATAAATATTAGTTCTCTGTTTTATATAAATCTTCTTTCTTAACTATATTTATTTTAGTGGCTTCATTCAATGTTTTAGAAACAACCCTATATGGGCCACAAATAATTTCATCATTTTTTTGAATTCCAGATTTAATTTCGATAAAATCATTATCTTGAATTCCTGAATTGACCTCTACTTGTTTTATAATTCCATTTTTAACTACAAATACATATTCTTTAATTTTTTGTTCTATTTTTTTTTGCTCATTTTCTTCCTTGTCATCTTTTATAATTACTTCGTTGTCTTCATCTGAATTAGATTCTACAATAAGTGAATCAGGATTTCGAGTCGTAACAGCTTGAATAGGTATTGCAATTACTTTTTTCACACGACGAGTTTGAATATCAACATTAGCACTCATTCCTGGGCGAAAAGGTATGCTATTTTTCTCATTTACTAAATAACTATATGATTCTCTGAGCATTCTTATTTTTACAACAAAATTGGTAACCTGATCAACCGAAATTCCTGTATTATTTGATGAATTAGCAATTTCGGTTACTATTCCCTTAAATTTTTTATCCACATAGGCGTCTACTTCTATAATAGCCGTATCATTTTTATGAACTTTAATAATATCATTTTCGTTAACCTCTACACTCACCTCCATTTCATTTAAATTTGCCAGTCGCATAATTTCAGTGCCACTCATACCACTAACTCCAACAACTCTTTCGCCTTTTTCAACACTGAGTTTTGAAATTGTAGCGTCTACTGGAGAAAAAATATAGGTTTTCTCTAAATTAGTATTTGCTTCTTTTAATGAAGCTTCACTACTTTGAATAGAATATTTTCCTGCATTTACTGCTGCTTCCAAAGCCTCTACATTAGATTTTGAGCCTTCATACTGCGCTTTTATTGCATCGAAATCCTGAACAGAAATCGCATTTTGATCTAATAATTTTTTATTTCTTTTATAAATAGCTTCACTATTCACTAAACTAGCTTTTGCCTGATCTAATTGAGCCTCAGCAGTTTTTAAATTTGCTTTTGTTGTATTTACCGAAGCGTTTACCCGCTCAAAAGCACTCACATATAAATCTGGTTTAATTCGACAAAGTAAATCTCCTTTTTTAACCTGATCCCCTTCTTTTACTATCATTTCAGTTATTTCACCACTTACATCACTACTTATTTTTAATTCAGTTTCGGGTTGAATTTTTCCTGTAGCGGACACTATTTCAACAATATCTTTAATAATAGCTTTTTCAGTAAAAACATCTGTTGACTTATTTCCGTTTAATATTTTTAAAATAATAAATGAAAAAATTATAACAAAGCCAATAATTATTATCCAATAGATTTTTTTCATCGTTTATTTATTTTGTTGTAAAAATTGTTTTTTAAACTAATTTTATAATCAAATTAAATATTAAGTTAAATAAAGTTTTATTTTATTTTTTTTCAAATTTAACTAATAAAAAAGATAAATTAATAAAAGGTCATATTTAATTTTATGTGTTTAATATTATTTACCATTTCCTTGAAATTTTATGAGCAAAGATTTTTCTTTTACCAATAGTTTAATTAATGAAACCAGTCCTTATTTGCTTCAGCATGCCCATAATCCTGTTAATTGGTATCCTTTTTCAGATAAAGTATTTGAAATGGCTAAAGCAGAAAATAAACCTATTTTAATAAGTATTGGATATAGTGCTTGCCACTGGTGTCATGTTATGGAGCATGAAAGTTTTGAAGATTCTGAAGTGGCGAAATTAATGAATCAGAATTTTATTAATATTAAGGTTGATCGAGAAGAACGTAGCGATGTAGACATGTTATATATGCAAGCGGTTCAATTAATGACCGGAAGAGGAGGTTGGCCATTAAATTGTTTTGTTTTATCCGATGGACGACCATTTTATGGAGGTACTTATTTTAAAAAATCACAATGGATTGAAGTCTTAAATAGTCTCGTAAACTTATATAAATTAGAATCAAATAAGGTTTTTGAATATGCTGAGGCCCTAACTAATGGAATTAAACAAGCAGAGATAATTTCAACATCCCGTAAATTTAACTCACTATTGAATAAAGAATTAATTCAATTATCAGTAAAAAAATGGAAAACTCAATTAGACAACGAACACGGTGGACCTAACAAAGCACCTAAATTTCCGATGCCTTGTAACTATCAATTTTTACTTCGTTATGCAATTTTAGAAAAAGATAACGCATTACTTAATCATGTTAATTTAACATTAAATAAAATGGCTTTTGGGGGTATTTATGATCAATTATATGGTGGATTTTCGCGCTATAGTACTGATCTTATTTGGAAAGTGCCGCACTTTGAAAAAATGCTTTATGACAACGCTCAACTCGTATCATTATACACTGAAGCATTTAACCTAACAAAAAATCCACTATATAAACAAATTGCTTGTGATACCCTTCAATTTATAGAAAATGAATGGTATAATGCTGAGGGCTATTTTTATTCTGCTTACGATGCAGACAGCGATGGTGAAGAGGGAAAATTTTATGTTTGGAATCAGTTAGATTTGAAAGATTTACTCGGCAAAAATTTCGAAATATTCAGAGAATATTTCGAAATAAACGACAAAGGCTATTGGGAACAGGGAAATTATATTTTGATGCGTTCAGAAAATCAAGTGCAATTACTTACTAAATTTAATTTAACAAAAAATGAATTAGATCTCATTATTTTAACCTGTAAAAATATTTTAAAACAAGATGCCAAATCAAGACTAAAACCTAGTTTAGATGACAAAACAATTACCTCTTGGAACGCTCTTATTTGCACAGCTTATGCTAAAGCTTATTTGTCTTTTGGTGAAATTAAATATAAAGAATTAGCGTTAGCATCAATCAATTTTATAACAAACAAACTTACTTTAGCTGATGGAAAATTATACCGTACCTTTAAAAATGGATGTGCTAAAATAAATGGATTTTTAGAAGACTATGCTTTTACAATTGAAGCTCTCATCAATGTTTATTTAATTTGTCAAAACCAAGTTTACTTAAATAAGGCAAATAATTTATGCGAACTAACACTATCGTTATTCCATAATAAAGAAAGTGATTTTTTATATTATACTAATCATTTATCTAATGATTTAATTTTAAGAACTTCCGAAATCAGCGATAATGTAATCCCTTCTTCCAACTCTCAAATGGCGCATAATTTATTTATGCTTGGTAATTATTTCGGGAAAACCGAATGGACTAATTTATCAAAAAAAATGCTTTTAAATCTATTGGATGAATTTAAGAATTATGCCGCTGGATACAGTCATTGGGGTAGTCTAGCCCTTTTTTATTCTTATCCTTTTAAAGAAATAAGTATTGTTGGTAAAAATGTTAATGAAAACTTAATTAACTTGTATAAACATGGAATAACAAATGCGATTTTTATAGTGAGTAAGACTAGCTCTGATTTACCGTTTTTGAAAGATAAGTATGTTAAAAATCAAACACTTTTTTATGTTTGCGAAAACAATACCTGTTATTCTCCAACAAAATCATTAAAAAAAACAATTTTGCAACTTGAATAAATTAAATTTTATATTTTTATTTTTTGTTTCTTTCTTTTTAAATGGACAGATTTTGTTAACCACTGCTGAAACAGCTTTTGAAACCCAAGTTCATTTTAACCCAGAAATTATCAAATTAAATGGCATAAAAAAAATTACCTTTGAAATACTAGATAAAAAAGATTTTGAAATTGCCTTAGATAAAAATTTAATTGAATCATACGAATTTAATAACGATGGTCAATTATCAAGGTTTTATTATACCACTGTTGTTAAAAGTATTGAAAAACAAATTCAATATAACAAAAAAAAACATACTTTCAGAACTGTTAAAGAGTATATTTACGATACAATAAGTAACAGTTATTTTTATTCAGATAAAAAACTAATTTTAAATCGATATCACGATGGTTCAAATTATTATGAAAGTAAATATTATCGATATGATAAAAATGGCAATTTGTCCAAAGAATTACGTTTTAAAGAAATAAATGTAAGTAACGATAAATCAATATTTATTCTCGGAAATCAATTCCTAATAAGCCAAGATAGTTTTCAATATCAAATGTACAGTAACTATCAAATAAAATGTATAATGCTTAACAATGAAAATCGACCTTATAAAGAACAAACAATTGATCTAGATAAGTTTGGCCGCAAAATAAAAATTAACGAACATTATACCGCTGCTGCCTGGATTATGCAACAAAGTAAATTTGAATACAACGAAAAACAAATGATTTGTGCGGAGTTTTTGGGCAATGCTAATAATAATATTTCATTAAAAAATACATATGAATATAATATTGATAAAGAACTTTACAACGAAAAAAAAATTAAAAATGAAATACTATACCAAGAAATTAGTTATTTAATCGATAAATCAAATAATCTTTTAAATTCTTTTATTATTCGTGATCTAACTAACAAAACCCTCCGAATTGTAAAACTTAAATACGATTTTGGTGAACTTAGTAAATTTAACTCAAAATAGATTTATTAATAAAAAAATTTTAGCTTAATCTCTTTGTTGTTAATAATCACTTTAATATTAGATTCTATTTTAAATTCTTATAGTTTAACTTTAAATCCATGTCTAAAAACAAAAAAACAAAACGTTATTTATTTGAAGAGGTTTTAGACTTTTTAAAACATAACGAATCAAAAACTTTTAATTATAAACAATTAGGAGCTGCAATGGAAATAAATACAAATGATGAAAGACTTCAATTAATCGAAACTTTAGAAAAACTTAAACTAAAGGGCTTTGTTATTGAAAAAGAAATTGGGAAATATCAAATTAAAGAAATCAAACAATACCTAACAGGAACAATTGATTTCACTTCGCAAGGTGCAGCCTTTTTAATTTTTAGCGATACAGAAGAAGATATTTTTATTCCTGCTCGAAAGTCGAAAGATGCTTTACAAGGTGATTTAGTAAAAGTTTATATCTATCCAAAACGAGGTGGTAAAAGAAAAGAAGGCGAAGTTGTTGATGTTATTAATCGAGCTAAAACTCAATTTGTAGGAACCATTAAAATTAATCCGAAATTTTCTTTTGTCATTTCCGATAGTCATAAAATTCATGTCGATTTTTTTATTCGTAACTCTGATACTAACAGCGCCGAAGATGGGCAAAAAGTATTAATCGAATTAAAAGAATGGAAGCTCGGTGATCAAAATCCAACAGCAAAAGTAATAGAGATTTTAGGATTTCCTGGATTGCATAAAACAGAAATGAATACAATTATGGCCGAATATGGATTACCAAATCATTTTCCTGATAATGTTGAAAATGAAGCAAAAAATATATCAAACAAAATTACTTTTGATGAAATATTAAAACGCAGAGATTTCAGAAACATCACCACATTTACCATAGATCCTGTTGATGCAAAAGATTTTGACGATGCTTTATCCTTAAAAAAACTAGATAATGGACACTGGGAAATTGGAGTTCACATTGCTGATGTAACACATTATTTAAAAACTAAAACGATTTTAGATAATGAAGCTGTTCAGAGAGCCACCAGCGTATATTTAGTAGATAGATGCATCCCAATGTTACCCGAAGTACTAAGTAATTTTTTATGCTCTTTAAGACCAAATGAAGAAAAATTATGTTTTAGTGCTGTATTTGAATTAGATAACGAATCACAAATTAAAAATCAATGGTTTGGAAAAACTATTATTAATAGTAACAGAAGATTTACCTATGAAGAGGTTCAAACCATAATCGAAACTAATAATGGAGATTATAAAGACGAAATTTTAGTTTTAGATAAACTAGCAAAAAAATTACGTTTAGAACGTCAAAAAAATGGATCTATCTTTTTTGATAAAGCCGAAGTTAAATTTAATTTAGATAAAGATGGAAACCCTATTGGTGTATTTTTTAAAACTCAAAAAGATGCACATAAACTCATTGAAGACTTTATGCTGCTAGCAAATAAAAAAGTAGCAGAGTTTTTAACTAATATTAATACTAGTGCAAATCATAAAAATGAGTCAACAGATAACTCAAAAAATAATCTCAAATCTATAAGCGTTTACAGAGTTCACAACGTTCCTAGCAACGAAAAAATAGAAGAACTTAGTGGCTTTGCAGCTCGATTTGGCTATCAAATGACTTTAGGAAACAAACAAAAAATTGCGCAATCTATCAATAAATTACTGCTCGATGTAAAAAATAAAAAAGAACAAAGTATGATAGAGCTATTAGCTGTAAGAAGTATGCCAAAAGCAATTTATACAACTAAAAATGAGGGACATTATGGTTTAGGTTTTGAATATTATACACATTTCACTTCTCCAATTCGCCGATATCCGGATGTTTTGGTTCATCGTTTGCTCGAAGCTAAATTAAATAATCAAACATATTCTACAAAAGATGAATTAGAACTTTTATCCAAACATAGTAGTGATATGGAACGAACTGCAAGCGAAGCAGAACGTGCTTCAATAAAATACAAACAGGTTGAGTTTATGTCAGATAAAGTAGGTCAAACTTTTGATGGGATCATTAGTGGTGTAACCGAATGGGGTATTTATGTCGAAATTACCGAAAATAAATGCGAAGGGATGATTAAAAGTCGTGATTTAAGCGGTGATAATTATATTTATGATAAAGATAATTATCGTTATATAGGTCGAAATTCTAATAAAATATTTGCTTTGGGCGATAGCGTAAAAATTATTGTCAGAAGTGCCGACTTAGTAAAAAAACAATTAGACTTTTTATTTGTCAATTCAATTGGCATTGAAAAACG
>SXGQ01683803.1_pt1 | contig 45050 bp, 43 predicted proteins | sample 3178371 | NCBI WGS metagenome assembly SXGQ01 (sample SAMN11356859, study PRJNA531348) | freshwater metagenome | isolation source: freshwater sample F1-20 | place: China: Fuxian Lake, Yuxi | collected 2017-12-25 | reverse complement strand
TGGATAAACAGCTTTATCTGTACTTAAACAAATCACTTTTTCAACATTGTTAGCTATTGCTGCATTTAATACATTTTCAGTACCGAGAACATTTGTTCTCACTGCTTCTAATGGGTAAAATTCACAAGAAGGAACTTGCTTTAATGCAGCTGCCTGAAAAACATAATTAACACCTTGGAAAGCATATTGTAAGCTATTATAATCTCTTATATCGCCAATATAAAATTTAATTTTAGGATTTTTCATTTCAACACGCATGTCATGTTGCTTTTTTTCATCGCGGCTGAAAATTCTAATTTCTCTTAAATCAGAATTCAAAAAACGTTTCAAAACAGCATTACCAAAAGAACCGGTTCCACCCGTAATTAATAGCACTTTATCTTTAAACATATTCATTCTTTAAATCTATACTAAATTAATTTATGTGCTTATTTGTATAAGCAGATTTAAATATTTCCCCTTTTACTTCACTATTCGGATAATTAATCAATACTGCCCTAAATATTCCTTTAAATACAAATAAGCTTCCTGCAGATGCGCCAATAATACCATATTTCTTAATTAACTTATCAATATCATCTAATGAACCTGCACCACCAAGTATTGTAAGAGGAAGATGTATTGAGGAACGAACTAAACCAACTAATTCAAAATCATACCCGTTCATCATTCCATCCTGATCTATAGAATTGATGATAATCTCTCCTGCTCCTAGTTCTTCCGCTAATTTAGCAAATAAACTAACTTCAATTTCTGTGTTTCTAGTACCATTATGTGTCCAAATTTCATACACGCCCATTTTATTTTTTTTTACGTCCAATACAACTACCATGCTTTGACTTCCTACAAAATCAGAAATTTGCTTTATTAGATAAGGATTTTTGATTACTTCGGAACTAATCGCAACTTTCTCAACCCCTAGTGAAAATATTCTCTGGGCCTGCTCTTTATTTTTTACACCTCCACAGTAACAAAGTGGCATTCTACATTCAGCAGCAATATTTTCAATCATTTTATAATTTGGTTCAAAATTCATTCTTGTAGCATCTATATCCACAATGATTATTTCATCAACAGCCTTTTCGTTAAATATCCTAACAGCATTTAAAGGATCACCTATGTATTTAGGATCTCTAAATTTCATTGTTTTAACCAGCCCTTTATTTTGAATTAATAAGCAAGGTATTATTCGGGGTCTTAACATATGTTATAAAGTGGCAAAATTTTTCAATAATTGTATCCCATGTTCATGACTCTTCTCCGGATGAAACTGGACACCATAAATGTTTTTATGATTAACTGCAGAAGTAAATATTAATCCATATTCACTTTTTCCTATAATATTACTTTCATTTTCACAAACAAAATAATAGGAATGTAAAAAATAGAATAATGAGTCTTCGATATGCTCAAAAAGAGGGTTCTTAATGCTAGCTTTAACGTTATTCCACCCCATGTGTGGCAATTTAGTAACACCATCGATTCTAGAGCTATCAAATAATTTAACGGTTGCATCAATCCAAGCTAAGCCATTCAATTTCCCCTCATCACTAGATTTTGCCATCATCTGCATACCTACACAAATTCCGAGTACTGGTACATTTTTCTTAAGTACCAAATCATTCAATAATAAACAGAGGTCAGAATTATTCAACTTTTCCATTGCATGATCGAATGACCCTACTCCAGGTAATATGATTTTATCTGATTTTTCTAGTCGCTCCTTAGAAGAAACTATTTCAGCAGGAATACCTAATCGTTTATATATATTAGCAAATGCTCTTAGATTGCCAACACCATAATCAATAATTGAAATCATTTGATAATTTTTCTTTCAAGACCCAGAAAACGCATAATATTAACCCCCAATTCGATAAAAAACATATTATTCTTATAATCCCTGTACGATTTATTTTTCCCATCAAATATAGATTGAAATTCTTCAAGTGAAAAATCAAGCTTAGTAGCTACATACTCAAAATCAGCTTTTGCTGTCTCCTCGTCAATTGGTTTGATTGCAATTTTTGTTAAAGCTTCCTCGCGGGTCATTTGACCAGTAAGAATTAAACTAGAATAATGAGCTTTTCGTATATCATATCCAAATTTCGTAGGCATCCAATAACCTTCATAAAATCTTGTAAATCTCGACTCATAATGTTTCTGAGCATAACGTTGCCATCCAAATTCAGTCTCAAGAAATTGAATTGCTTTCTCCTTTTCATAAGGTATATAGTCAAGCGGCTTTATCACTTTTATTCCCTTTATAAGCCTGTAATATATCCTGTATTTGAAAATATTCGCCAGAGGAAATGTTTTCAAGGGAATTGTTCCAAATTTTTTATGAATATCACGAATCTGTCTTAGATCTGATGCATGATAGTGCCACTCCAATGATTCTCTAACACATTCAGAGGATATATTGCCGCCGTTAAAAATATACTTAAAACCATGTTTTGCAGCGAAATTGTATAACGCAGCAACAAAAGCATGATCTTGTGGAGTATCAATATGACAAACTTGAGCTTTGAAAAAAGCTGCTTGAAGATCTTTCATTTCCTCCCAGTTAATTACTTCCGTATGAAGATCAATTCCAAGTTTGTCAACAATTTTTTCAATATTATTAACTGCCTGCTGAGAATTCCAACCTGCATCAATGTGAAATAGCAAGGGACGCAGACCAAATTTTACCTTAACGAGATATGCCATGTAACTACTATCTACACCACCACTAATTCCCATTAGACAATCATAATTCTTTCCCTTGCCATCTTTTTTTATTTTATTTACAATTTTAATAATTGAATCCCATCCTTTATGATTTGTTTTCCAATTTGGGAGTATATTATTATAGAAATTTTGGCAGTACTCGCACTTACCATCGTCATCAAAAGTAATTCCAGGAGATGTAGTATCCATGATACAATTAGAACAGATTTTAACACCAAAAGAAAATGCCTTGCTCATATATGAATTAAATTTTAATGTATTATTAATTTTTAGTTACTATAATTAACTTTTGATTTCTCTTTACTTATGTCCTCCCTCAAACCAGCGCGTATCCAACAAGCAAAAAGAACATGATAAATATACTTAGAGTACAAAAAGTGATAATGATTAGTTAATTTAGCTATTATCCTTATTATTAACTCAGTCCACTTATTCAAGAATATATGAACAGCAAACTTCTTAACTTTCTCAACTATTGGTTCAGTTTTTGTCGAGGGCAATAGAAATCTCATTGTTAAGTTATCAAAAAAATGGCTATCAGTATTTAAAATCAACCGTACACCCTCACGCCCCGCCTCCATAAATTTAAGACGATATCGATCAAAGTTTACAGTGTCATAATGATTGGCCTGTGCCTCTGATGAATACCTAATACAAATGCCAGCCCTTTTTAATAAATAGCCAAATTGAATATCCTCACCGCCATAAAAAGTGAAAGATTCATTAAAGCCACCCACCTTTAAAAAATCGCTAGTACGCAATCCACAAATCCCACTTCCGAAATATTGTGGAGGCAAGTCATTCAAAAAAACAGAGTCTAACTTTCTTTGTCTTAACTCGCGTGAAGACAAATACTTCATTAGATTATTTCTACTGGTTAGTTCTGGTGGAAATTGTAAACTCCCTACAGTCGCAACCCTAGCATGTGATGCAAGGATAGACAAATGCCCCATTACATAAAAAGTATCAACTATAATATCATCATCAAGGAACAATAGATATTCCCCATTTGCATATGAGGCACCAATATTCCTAGAACCACTTCTCCCTTTGTTTATAGAATTAAATACTATTCTCACCTGTTCGAATTGATTAGCAATGAACAAAGACTTATCCTTATTTTCTTGCGTAGAACAATCATCAACAATAATTATTTCCATTTTTACATCTTTGTCTAGAGTCTGATTTAGTAAAGCCTGAATATTTTGGCTTAATAGTGCTGTGCGATTATAGGTTATTACAATTACCGATACTAATCTAATTGTCATTTTCTAATTATTGATAATATTTAATTTTTTCTTACTAATTTATACGCCTAATGTAATTAAAAAGAAAATTAGAAGCTGAACTAAAATTCAAAAGTTTAGCCATTAAACTTGTTTGATATTAATCCTTTATTAAATTCGGAGAAATAGTTGTATGGCAGAAAATAAAGACTTGATTTTTATATTAAATGTTCCATAAAAGAAACAATACAACAAGTCATTTCCATATTTGGCTTTAAATCTAAAATGAACTAGTTTTCTAATTCGAGAATATCTTATAAAAGATTCAACATATCGTTGCTCCCTTTCTGTTAGAGATGACATAAACTCAGCGACTGCTTTTCGTAGTTGAGCGCTATTATCCCTATGTGACAATCCTTGCTCATGTAAAGTATAGCAGCCCATTTTTTCAGAGATATGCACAAACCGATCAGTTTTTAGAGCTATTTTTAACCATAAATGGTAATCTTCTACTGCAATTAAAGACTTGTCCTCATTCAAACCATTAACTTCATCTAACAAAGATTTACGAACAATAACTGAAGAATTAATCAGTGTATTTCCCCGTATTAATAGGTCTTTAAATACAGGGGAAAATAGTTTTCTTGATTTAAGTCCATGATTCAAAACTATATCGTCATTAGCTTTATATAAATCCATATCATGATATAATAAATCTGCCTTATCCACTAAAGACAAAGATTTCTCTAATTTGAGGGGATACCAAAAATCATCTGAATCGAGAAAGGCAACCCATGTTCCTTTAGATTCCTCAATCCCCTTGTTCCTAGAAATAGCAACAATTCCATTGTTTTGAATCTTAACAACCCGAATTCGATTATCATGAAATTTTTTGATGTTGGAGTCTGTACTATCAGTAGAATGATTATCTACAATAATCAACTCCCAGTTAATATAGGTTTGTTTGATAACTGAATCAATCATTTTTGAGATAAATCCCCCATGATTATAACTAGGTACCACAATAGATACTAAAGGATTATTCATAATAATTAAGATTCATGTATTAAACACTTTTTTACAATACATTAAAAGTGCATCAATTTCACTTGTCAAATCATCTGAAATACTATATTTATGCTGATCAAGCGAGGTCGTCTGTAATATGAAAGGCTCGCATGCTTGTATCATACTACTTTCGGGATAAAACAATGGAATTTTGTATCCAAATATCGATTCAGCCCTTCTTTGAATAATTTTTGCCATATTCAAAACGGAAATTGTATTTTTAGAAGCGATATTAATCAATGAAATATTATTATTTTTTTCTGAAAGATTTATTAAATAGGCAATGGCTTTACACACTTCAGTAATAGAGACAAAATTTCTAAATTGTTTGCCATTGCTATAAAGCTGTAGACTACCTTTTTCAGCTGCCTGTCGACAAAGATCATTAACAAGTAACATCCAGCAGTTGGCTTTAATATTAATAGGGTAGCCAAATGTATTTGAAAGTCGTAAAACTGTTCCCTGTATTTTATTTTCTAGATGCGCAAATAAAACAGCGTCTTCTCCTGCTTTATGACTTGAAGCATATGGATGTAAATTGGTTACAGGAGACTTTTCATTAATTACTCCTTGAAGTATATTAGAATAAACATGCGTTGTTGATATATAATAAAATTGTTTTACATTGCAATCAATAGAGGCTTGTAGTAGTTTTGCAGTAACATACCCATTAAAAAAAAGAGCGTTTGATGGGTTAGCAATTGAATCGCTAGCATTTATTCCAGCTGCATGTATCACTACTGAAACATCATCTAAATATTGATACAAATCTGTTGTCTGATTAATATCTGCATTAACAATCTGAACACCATCGTTCCAATGCAAACTTCCCCTATAAGAACGACTAACAGCTATTAACTTATGACATTCCCTAAGAAGAAAATCAATTATTCTCCCTCCCAAAAGTCCACCTGCACCAGTTACTAAAATTTTCATTCTAAACCTATTTCCAAGGAGCATTACCTTTATTCCATAAGTCTTCTAACAACTCCTGGTCACGCTTGGTATCCATGCACTGCCAATAGCCCTCATGCTTATATGCCATTAACTGACCCAACTTAGTAGCCCTTTCTAAAGGTTCCCGCTCAAGAAGAGTTTTATCGCCTTCTATAAGATTTAAAAAATCTGGCTCTACTACAAAGAAACCTCCATTTATCCAACCCTCATGCAATTGTGGTTTTTCTTTAAAACTCTTCACAATTCCATTATGCTCTAACTCCAATTCTCCAAATCTTGCAGTAGGCCTAACTGCCGACATAGTAATCAATTTACCATGGCTTTTATGGTATTCTATCAATTTATCAATATCTATGTCTGATACTCCATCTCCATATGTTAAGAGGAATGTCTCATCACCAATAAATTCCTTCATCCTTTTCACTCTCCCTCCTGTCATAGATGAGTCACCGGTATTTACCAATGTTACTTTCCATTCAACAGAATTGATCTGGTGATGTTTGGTTTCACCGGTTGTAAGGTCAATTGTGAAATCAGCATTTAAGGCTCTGTAATTGAGGAAGTACTCCTTAATAACTTCTGCTTTATATCCCAATGCCACATAAAAATCCATATGTCCATATTTAGCATAAGTCTGCATAATATGCCAAAGGATTGGCTTACCTCCTACTGGAACCATGGGTTTGGGTATTATATTTGTGTACTCAGCCAAACGAGTACCAAATCCTCCAGCCAATAGAACTACTTTCATATTTTACCAGTTGTATTTTATTTCATCTAATTCAAGTCTCTCAACCTCATCTGGCTTATGAACAATATCTGCAACATTCATCAATAGACTTGTTTCCTTGTCTAGCCCCTGAAAGCCAAACCAAATACCTGGTTTGACCGTAATTCGTGAATAGGATTCCCTTCCAATGATGACCTCATGAAAAAGTGATTTTCCGTTATCTTGAATACAAAAGACAAACTTAATTGTGCCGCGAGGAACAATCAGGTTTAAAGTCATTTCCTTGTGATACTTCCATGCTTTGATTGCACCTGGTTCTACTTCAGAAAAATAAGCTTCTTCGAAACCAGTATATGATGACTCAATTTTTGATAACCCTTTTAATACAGCCCCCCCAACGGTTCCTATCACTGGTAATTGAGTGATGCTGAGATAATTTAAAAATAATGGGGCCATACCATACCTTTTGATAAAGCTATTGCTCTATATGATTTAATCTGATTCGTAGTATAAGAAAGCATATTGTTATGAGACTGATAATACTCCTTGTACCATTCTGTTGTTAATGCGACAGTTTGCTCAAAATCTAATACAGCATGCCAATTAAGTAAATGTAATGCCTTATCACAATTAAGCTTCAAGAGACCCGACTCATAAGGTCCTTTAACATGATCAGACACATCCTCAAACTTAACCTGTTCCCATTTTGTTTGCATAGCTGTTACCAGTTCCAAAACACTCTTGTTTTGTTGAGACTGGGGGCCAAAATTAAACGCCTCACCATGTAACTCAGGCTTATCAGCAATGGCAACTGCTAAACACAAATATCCACTTAGCGGTTCTAGTACATGTTGCCAAGGACGAGTAGAGTGTGGACTTCTGAGTTGAACGACTTTATTTTCAGACCAAGCCTTAATACAATCAGGTACTATCCGATCAAGTGACCAATCACCACCACCAATAACATTACCGGCTCTTGCAGATGCAATCCTAACAAGACTTGTTTCCCTTGGGAAATATGATTTGATATGCGACTTGATTACTAATTCTGCAGCTCCTTTAGAGGCACTGTAAGGATCCGGACCACCCAGAGCATCGTTTTCCCTATATCCCCAAATCCATTCCACATTGTCATAACATTTATCACTGGTAATAATCACAGCTACACACTTATTCTTCAACTTCCTTAACCCTTCAAGTACATGCAATGTTCCCATTACATTTGTTTGCCAAGTTTCTATTGGGTCTTCATATGATTTACGTACAAGTGCTTGTGCAGCAAGATGAAATACAAAATCAGGCGCCAATTCTTCGATTACATTTGATACACGATCAGCATCACAGACATTAAATCTATGATCAACAATACCGTCCTGTATTCTAGAAGCTTCAAAGTTAGATGGGCTTGTGTAGGGATCTAAGCCTACACCATTCACCATTGCTCCAGACATTTTTAACCATGCTGATAACCATGATCCTTTAAAACCAGTATGGCCTGTAATTAAAACTTTTTTTCCAAAAAACGCGTTATTCATTGCTTAATTATAATATTTAGAAATTAATTGATCCCATTTGGGTAACAGAGGATCATTCCAAAAAAATATATCTCTCTGACTTTTCTTTTGTAATAATATATTATTTAAACAGCCTGTTAACTGCTTTACATTTGTAGCAAAAAAAACACCTTTTACATTTCTGAGAGGACTAAAATTAAGTCTCTTTGGATAGCTAAAAACTATTACATCAAGTCCAGCCAAGTAAGCCTCAACTCCAACGGTTGTTGAATCAGTAACAATAGCTACTTGATGTTGATGGATTATATCACTAATTTTTTGGTTAGTCGACTGAATAAACCTTAGAGCAAAAGAATCTAATGACAGATCACTAACAGGATGAGATTTATAAGTAAAATTCATTCGTGAAGCATATACTGTATTTTGATTTATAAATGAAGCAAGAGTAGTTAACATCTCAGCTGTAGATGCTTGATCTATATCACCACACACTAAAACATTGATTTGAGAGCCTACTGACGCAGGGGTTTCTTTAATACAACTAGCGGGATTCTGAAGATAGCGCAATGCTTCAACCTGAATAATTGCACTTTCAGGATAACCAGTTTCCAATAACATATATTTAGCAACTGGTCCATTGACAGCTATATAATCAGGAACTAGAAGTTCTAACTGATTGTTTTCAGAGGGATGCGAACTCCGCAGATCATAATACCGAAGATCCCAATATCTAATTACCGTATGTGCAACTCCAATTAATTCAGCCTGTTGATATTTTCTCCAAGCTTTAATAAAAGCTCTTTCCCAACCATTGTTTTCCTGAAGATAGAGCCCTAATCGCTGCTTAGGTAATTGCTTAAGATAATTTTCAATGGATTCAATAAAAAGTAAATTATGCATGAGAACAGACCCTAGCATAGAATCATTCCAATCATTTTTGAGAAGATACCAAAAATTTACTTTAGAAAATGTTGAACCGAATTTTTTTTTAATACTGATAGATTTATGACGCTTTAAGTGTACAAAAAAGTAGAATAATAAAACTCTGATTATTCTTTTATTATCTAAAAAAAAAGGCACACAATGGTGGATCTCTCCATGAAATGAAACACTGCTATTTATTTCATCAAGTAAGACTTTTGCCTCATTTATAGAAGGTATTGATTTACTGCTATAGTAATGATTAAGAAAATTGATCTTAATATGTTTCTTATTCAAAAAGAGGGGTAAAGTTTCCCAAAATCTTGAATATATTGAACCCTGCTTATTCTTAGGCAGCTCGAAATTAATAAGATGTGAGAAAATAAAAATTTGCTGTTCACCCTCGTGCCAAATTGGCTTTTTTTGCTTGAATAAAGGTGAATATAATCGATATTCTTTAATCAAATAAAACAGACCTTGTAAAAAGGTTGGAATCCACGTTTTTAATATATATTTTACTGACTTCTTTGCTCTATACCGCTTAACAACTATTTTAATAGCAAGCTTATTACATAGGATTTTAATTGTTTTGATTAGTTGGGAGTTACTTGCGTATAAATGCAATTCTTTGACTTTCTTTTGCAATAATACTTCCTCCAGTGCAAATAATTTAATGCAATCTGAAATAGCTGGACTTTTCACTAGATTTTTTTCAACCAGCGTACTCATGAACCACAAGCTATGGCCTCTGTATACTATAAATTCATCATTTAATCGGTAACCATTTACACTTGACTTACCTAATTCATCAATAAAATCTAGGTACCTTTTCCTAAGCCGATCAGCATTTTTTTCAACATACTCAGGTAATGACAATACATTTAATTCAGACATTCCGCCATACCAATGATAAATCGGAACTGATGAATCAAAATGATCTGTAACTATTCCTTCAATTAGTATCATTCACTTTATAACCTGATCAGTTTATAAATATTTTTTTATACAATCGAGTATATGCGCATTGCCTTTATCAGTATAATGAACGCCATCATATGATTTACTATTATCAAAAGCATTGAAATCAACAACTGTTCCAGTTATCTTTAATGAGTGATTAAAATTATTTGTCAATAATAGTGAATCCAAAAAGGATAATGGCCTATCTCGTTCAAAAATAAACCCTGACACAAGCAAAGGTGTATTAAGAATAAGTGTATTAAAAGAGTTAAGTAAATTTTCAAGAGCAAAATAGAATTTCTGAGGATATGCGTGTTGATATAAGTCAATCACACCGTCACATTTAGTTAGGTACTTTTCTAAGAAAATTATTGAAGCATCATCTTTAGAAAAGAAGAAATCATATTGACATATACTTTTTTCAATTACTGACATTTTCTTTGGCGTAAAATCAACAAAGCCCATATTTGTAATGATGCGTTTTGGTATGATTTTATTAATCAGGATAAAATTATACAACGTCATCCATGTCGTGATCTCCAACGGGCGTGACACAAGTAAAAAAGTATGACTACTTGGTAGATTTGTAATAATTTGATCGACTAAAGAATTTTCAAATTGCTTAGAAATCCCTCGTGAGTCAAAGAATAAAAGTGTATCAATTTCTCGAACTGATCCATTACATACAATACTAAAGTCATGCCTTTCATTAAGCTGATTGCCATAAAACAATACGGTCTCTTTATTATTAAGATTGTGTTCTAACAGTTTACACATTTCTAGCAGAGAGGAGTTTATAGATTTATTATTGTAAAACCTAGCAAGGTTTAATACATGAAATCATCATATGTGAACTCAAGCCAGATGAGGCAATGAAATCCTGCAATCTAGACAATTCAGTTTCATTAAGATAATCGAGAACATTTTTCCAGAATATATTATTTATATATTCTTTATTCTTTTTAAGAATATCAATATCCAATTTTCCGGGAGTAATAGCTTCCAAGACTTTAAAACCATTCTTCTCCAATAACGCTGTTACAGACTTAGGATTCAGAAAGTTAAGATGGTGAGGGGGTGATAATGCTTTTGCATGCTCACCAAGCAGTTGAATATCAATACCCATCCCACTTAGTGTCGTGAATATAAACATATCTCCCTTGTTCATACAATTAAAAACTGTTTTCAAAAATCTTGCTGGGTCATGTAAGTGTTCAAATAGCTCAAAGCTCACATAGCATTTTCTACCTGCGGGTAATTCATCTGCTAATATTTCTTCCATAAACTTTTCCACAACTTCAAGCCCCTTATCTCTGCATATTTGTGCAAGGTGAACAGAAGGTTCAATTACTATGGCTTTGATATCCATTATTGCTTTAATTTCTTCATCAAATACTCCATATCCACCTCCAATATCAATTATATATTCAACTGGCTCACCTTCACCGAATTTTACTATCCGTTGCTTTATCATTTCTGCTTTAGGCTTCCAAAGCTTTTCACGTCGAGCAGCTTCAGTAATTTTGTAGAAAGTAGTAGCCCAAAACTTAGTTGATGGCGAATCCGTATAATAAGCATTAAATGATTCAATTACCGGTCTAGGACTTACATAAATAGTGTGACACGATGGGCATGATTTATAAGTAAATAAAGATTTCTTTACCCATTCTTCACTATCACTACTCCCACATGAAGGACAAGAAATTTCAAAGCTATCTGCATTACTAAAAAAAGTCACAGTATCAATTTCTGTGAGTTCAAGGTATTCGTTAAATACTTTTTCTGGCCTGATCTCTTCTTCTGTAACTTTCATATATATAAATTTAAAACTAAGTCCTCAAAATCTCTTATGATAGTTGTTCCACTTGGGAATGTAGTTTCAGGGTTTTCAATACCAATAAAGGGTATTTCACTGATTTGAGCCGCATTATAGTCAGTCATCGCATCACCAAAAAAAATACAGTTATCTTTATTTACCTTTGTCTGTGTCAAAATAATATTTATAATCTCTGCTTTTGTTTTAGGAGAACCATAAAGTTGCTGAAAAAAGGAGGATATTCCTTTACGATTTGATATTTCAAGAATCTCAGTTTCAGGTGTTCCTGTACAAATGAATTGCTTTTTGAAAGAATTTTTTTTAATGAATTCATATGCACCTTTAATATACTCCGAAGCAATAACCTTTTCTTTTACAAGAGATGCAAATTGATCCGATAGTTCAATAATATCGTCTTCAGATACTTTTTTATTAAGAAGAACAGATTGAAAGTATCTAAATTTTTCAAATCGTGAAATACCGCCATTAATTAAATGATATTTCTTTACCTGAGCCTGTATCTCAGGTCCATAACTTTTGTATAATTCGACAAAGGCTTCTGTTTTTACATCAACAGAATCACATATCACACCATCAAAATCGTAAATAATAACCTCAGAATTGATCATAATTATATTGATGCGATTATATTAACAGGGGCACCATCAACACCCTTTAAAAGTAAAGGTGCGCATATAATTGATTTAGGCTGACTATTCAATTGTCTTACATCCATATCCTCAATTAGCAAAATTGGACGTCCTCCGCCTAAGAAAGTCCTATGAGCTGTTCTGCCCAATTCACGGTACTGATAGGCAGTTAGTGAAATAAAGTCCATCCCTATTGCTCTTAAATATGGGAAATTTTCTCGCAGTATATCAGCTACTTCAGGCGCGAAACCTGGATTATTTTTCCAATATGTATTTTCAGAACGATACTTTCCAAATCCTGTCTTATAAATCAGAATATCAGTGTCGGAAGGAATAGAAGCTATTTCATTAGCTGTAAAATGAATGATCTGATCTGCACTTACCTCTTTCACAAATAAATAAGGTCTTGTGAACACCCAAAAAGTAGCATTGTAAAGCTCAGAAGTTAAACCGTCTTGAAAAAAATGATTTGGAAAATCAATATGCGTTCCAGAATGATTATTGAATGAGATTTGTTTAGTATTTGCAGTATCACCAGCTATTATTGATCTTTCTGGCTGAATACTAATACCTTTACCTCCCCCATACAAGGGTGTTTGATCATCAAGAAAATAAGACAAATAAATATACTGAGTATTCATATCTTGCTTTTTCCAACCACTGGTTTAGGTTGAAGACCAGCATCAATCAACTCCTGATAAATTTCATATATAGAATCCAGTATACCCTGCCCCAGATCGTGATAGTCTTTGGGCGTGATCTTTAATGCAACCTTCGGCTTAAACGAATATGGCGTTATTTTATAATGCCCCTCAAAAGATTCATTAGTATAATTCACTTCAATAGTATCATTCATTATTTCCTTGATCATCGATAATAGTTCTTTTACTTTCATTGTTTGCGCCCCAGTGATCATCAGATAACTATTTTTGTAATCATTATAAAGAGCTTGAACTGTGGCCTTAGCTGCATCTAGTATATTAATATAGTCTCTAACCTCCTCTCCATCACCTTTTCGATTAATTACCCCCTCCAGCAGTGCCATTTGAATACAATTCCTAATAAAATTAAAATTATTAGCTCTTGATCCATACAGTGACCCATAACGAAGTATAGTAAAATCAAGTTGGTACTCTTGCTGATAATTCTCAATGAATAATTCACATGCCTGTTTAGAACTTCTGTAAAAGGATCCATGATCACTATATACATAAATAGTACTAGCGTATATAAATCTTTTAATACAGAATTCTCTGCATGCATCTAAAACGTACATTGTTCCTAATACATTGAAATTCGCTGCTTCAACAGGATTATCACGGGCTTCCTGAATATCAGCCATCGCTGCAAAATGAAAAACTGCCTCTGCATTACGTACAGCTTCCCTCACACTATTTCTATCAAGAATATTTCCTACTACCATTCGCTGATCAGGTCTTAGGTAAGGAGATTCCTTTATGTCGAAAACGGTTACATAATAACCTTGGTTTGACAATTCATCAGCAACATGACTTCCTAGAAAACCAGCACCACCAAAAACTATTACATTTTTAATTTCCATCATTTATTACGAAATATGCTTTATAAGATTTTTCACAGCCATAGTACCTTGATTCACAACGTTCTCATAGGTTCGGGAACCAATATGGGGGGTAATAATAATTTTATTATTACCAAGGAAAGGATGGTTCGAGACTATTGGTTCTTCTTCAAGTACATCTGTTAAATATCCACCAATGATCCCTTTATCGATTCCTTCAAGAATTACCTGACTATCGACAAGACCGGCACGTGCAGTATTCACAATAATCACTCCTTTTTTCAAAATACTGAGCACTTGCTTTCCTATTATATTACTTGACGCTGCATTTAAAGAAAGATTGAGTGAAATGATATCGCTGTTTTTAATAACATCATTTGCATTGACAAAATAGGTAATTTCATATTTACTTGCGAATGCTTCATCACGAAACTTATCAAACGCTATAACTTTCATCCCAAAAGCGAGTGCTCGTTTAATAACTTCTTTACCTACATTACCAGTACCAAGAACCCCCAATGTTTTACAGCTTAATTCATTGCCTATATATCTGATCCATTGTTGTTTTTGTATAGTCTCATGCTCTGGAATAATATTTTTAATATAGGTCAATAATAATGCAAATACATGCTCTGCTACTGTAACCTGATTTACACCAGGGCAATTAGTTACAGGTATATTGAACTCTTTGGCTGCAGTTAGATCTACTTTATCCAAACCTATACCGTACTTAGAGATAATTCTGAGCTTTCCAGATACGCCTTTAGCTATTACAGCCCTAGTTATTTCATCGTCACCACAAATAATTCCATCATATTGATCTATAATATCAAGTAATATATCTTCCTTTAAAGGACCACGTAAAATTTGTACATTAAACCCTTGTTTGGCAAGTAATTCCTGATGAGCGCCGGGAGTATCCTGAAATGACGTAGATGTCAATAAAATATTATAGCTCATTGTTTCAAATATCTTTTGGTCAATTCATCAACACTCATTAAACGATTTACCCTATCTAAATCCAACTTGGTATCTACTGAAAATGTTTTTTCTTCACGTAACACCATTCGAATAGGGATATTATTTTCAATTAATCTGTTCATATCTACAGATTCAATGATCTCAAGAGGTGTTTGCTCCATCATGTTATACTCAATCAGAAAATTCCGTCTAAAAGGTATAATACATACTTGCTTTAACATAGGAACATTGCTTACACCTTTTTTTCGGGAGGGAATAGGTTCACGAGAAAAATATATTGCATTCTGCAGCTTATCAACTACCACCTTAACTTCAGCTGGATCCTCATGCTCTTCAACAGTAGCCATATACTCCATCAGGTTAGTAATATTCAGATCCGGTTCATCTAATAGAGGCGTTACAGCGGCACTAATCATTTCGGGAGTAATCATTGGCTCATCACCCTGAATCATTACTACTATATCGACTTTATTTCCGGTTTCCTTTTCAATAGTCAAAAGAGCCTCCGCAGTACGATCTGATGCTCGTTCATGGGTATCAGCCGTCATAATAGCTTTACCTCCAATACTTGCTACGTAATCAAATATTTCCTTATCACATGTAGCCACGTATACTTCACTTAAGATATTGCTCATTTTGGAACGATAATAAACATGGCCAATCATTGGCATTCCGAGAATATCGGCCATAGGTTTATTGGGTAATCGACTCGACGACATCCTTGCTGGAATGATTCCTATAACATTCATAGAATTTATTTTTTTAGGAACTTCATTTGATTTCTGACCAAAGTACCAAGGAATAAAACATCCAAACTAAATGCTATAAAATTATAGCCTTTGTCAATTTTATCATTTACTAATTCAAATTCAGGTTGTATAACGTGAAACCCTACGAACTTATCATATTTTTTTACGGTTTCTTCATATATCATCAAAGCATCTTTTACATCTGGTTCATCCCACTGCCCAGGTTTACCCATGGAACCAGACAGATCAAATGGACCAATAAATGTTCCATCGACACCTTCAGTTGAAATGATTTCATCAAGCTCATTAATAGCATTAATGTGTTCAATTTGAACAATTAATTTGATTTCTTTTGACTTATTATCCCTGTAATCCTCAAATCCGAAACCATAAGTTTGAGCCCGTGCCAATCCAACACCACGCTTACCGAACGGAGGGTATTTTACCGCTTCAACAGCCTTTTGAGCTTCTAATGCCGAGTTCACCGAAGGCACTATAATTCCATCGGCACCGGCATCTAATATACGTTTGATTATTCTAGTATTATTTTCGCCTACACGCACGAAAGCTTTTAAACCTTTAGATTGTATGGTTAAAATTAACTGCTGCGCTTCAGAATAATCTGTTACCGAATGTTCCATATCAACACAAAGCCAATCAAACCCAGCTTCAGCCATTATTTCTGCAATAGATGGATGATTTAACGTAATCCAGGATCCTATAAGTGTTTGCTTCATAAATTTAAATTATTTCTCCTAATGCTAAATTCTTTTCCATATCTGATTCCAAACCTTCCCATCTCCAAATGCTCCGACTTCTTCGAACTCAGCTGAATGCTTTTTAGCTACCATCTTTAATCCATTCCGTGTTAAAATTTCAGTACACTGATGAACTTGATCGTGAAAGCAATCATTCACTTCAATCAAAACCTCTTTTACATTCATTAAAATATCTTCACCCCCCATCAAAATAAAGTGCTCGATACCATCCACATCAATCTTAATATAATCAGGCAATGATAATCCAAGAGATTTAACCATCGAATTCATAGAAACGCCAAGAATCTGATAATTAAAAACAGTATCAATCGATTTTCCGTCCCATCCAATGTTTTCTTGAAAGCTTGACAATGCACCACTCCACTCAGTTGAGGTCATTCGCATCATGTTAAATTGAGTTTTATCTGTTAGAGGAATGGGAATGATGATGATATTATTTTCTAGATGATTAAGATTGATATTACGTGCTAAAATTTCCAAATTAAAAACGGAAGGCTCGAAAGCATAGGCATTAGCATTTCTTGATTTAGCTGCATAAATAGAGTATAAACCAATGTTTGCTCCTATATCCCAAAAAGTGCTATTGAACGAAAACTGGTTAATCCAAACAAGTGTTTCAGGCTCTTTGGAACTAAAGGTATTCACTCGATAATAGGACAAAGAATTTGGTACATAGAAAGTATAATTAACATTTTTATAATTAATAACCTTGACATTATTCCTAATTCTATCGATAAACATATCAATGATAAATAAAAAATTAGGACGCCTATATAAAAATGACAAAAATTGATTTGTCATTATTTTAATTATTATTTTAATATTTTTTTTCATATACTACCAAAATTTAAAAACTATTTTTACCAAAACCTAAATTTATTCTAACACGCAGATTTCATGATTCTCTTTGCAATTTCAACTTTTTAATGAATATAATTAGCAAAATAGGTAAAACATAAGCGGGTAAATCAGCAATAATCCAATCAAGTCCAAAAGACCTTAACCAAATCCAGAAGTAATTCAACAAACTAGCTGAGAGCAAATACTTAGTAAATAAATCAAAGGAAGAAAAATTTATATTATAATATATTTTTTGAAAACCATAACTAGTTAAAAAAAGAAATACTAAAGAAAATAATGGTCCAAATAAGACAAAGTATTCGGAAAATACATTTATTTGATCTGAATGATAATCGTTCACAATATCAATTTTTTTGGGATTAGAAGGAAAAGAATATAAATATACAGCTCTCAAAATATTAGCAGTTAAAGGTTCATCAAAAACATCAAAACCAGGTGTAAAAGAATCAACTATACTATGTGTATAACGAGGTAGATTTATAAATTTAGAATAGTTTTTGTTATTTATAATTTCAACTGAAAAATCTAAAAAACCAGAGCGAGCTACTAATTGGCTAAAAAGAAATTTATAACTATCATTATCTAATCGAGTAAATTGCAAGAATGTTTCTGTACTAATTTTTTCTTTTGAAGATTTAAGATACGCGCCAAAAAATGTTGTAGAAATTAATAATGCAATTAATAATAGTAAATATGTTTTTCTTAGGTAAATATTTTTACCCATAACAAGAAGTGCAAAAAACATGGGAAATCCTATCCTAAGCATTGGCCCACTGCTTCCACTAAGAGCTTTTATTAAAAAAAAAACTGATAGCATAAAAATTAAAGTCCTGTATAAAATAGGTGAAACGATATTTTTATAGTTAAATAAAATTATTGTTAGAAGCATAACAAATACTTCATAATTAAAAAAAGATGTCAATAGCCCTAATAAAATTCCAAATGTCATTGTAGAAAAGCCACTAAACATAAAATATAGAAGAGATATAAAAACTAAAACACTTAGTTTCTTAATTTGCAAAAGATTAATATCGAAAGAATTCAAATCAACTAGCTTTAACTTTTGTTTGCTTCCAAGCTTAATTCCAAAGAAAATTGCCCAAATAGAAAAATATAAGAATAATAAGAAATCAAACACTTCTTTAAAACATATGTTCTCTGAACCAATTCTAGTAAATACTAAACTGTAATGATACTCATCAATAAGTAATGTTAATATCCTTAAGAGATAAAAAAAAATAATAACTAAACATAAAACAATAAGATAAGGATTCTTAAAACGCCTCTCATAATTCAATAAATACGAAATTTGCAAGTGTAAGAATATTGATACCAGTATAACTTTAATGTCAATAAAGTTATTGGCGCCAAAATAAATAAAAGCAATACTCGTAGATAGTAATAAAAAATAATTTGTGTAATATAATAAGCGATTAAAATCCAATTAGCAATATATTTAAATATGCTTATTAATCTTTGAGAACATATTTGTTAAAGTTATAATTAGTATTCAACAAATATTCATATGAACCCTCAGCAACAACTTTACCACTTTCAATTACATATATTTTATCACATTTTTTGATAGTCGATAGCCTATGAGCAACAATAATAACTGTAAGTTTACCAGACAAAATATTAATTGCTTCCATTAATATTTTTTCCGAAATATTATCCAAGGCACTTGTAGCCTCATCTAAAATTAAAATTGAAGGATTATGATATAAAGCTCTTGCAATAGCAATTCTTTGTCGTTGCCCTCCAGAAAAACGAACTCCTCTTTCACCAACTTTAGTATCATATGCATCAGGCAAACGAGAAACAATAAAATCATGCAGATTTACAATTTTTGAAACTTTAATAACTTGGTCATAATCAATTTCCTTGAAATTAACACCAAAAGCAATATTAGAAGCAATAGTATTGTCTGTTAAATATATTTGCTGGGGAACGTAACCAATATTTTTTTGATAACCTTCTAAATTAAAATCATTAATAACGGAATTGTCAATAGACAAAATTCCGCTATTAGGCTTTAAAAGCCCTAAAATTAAATCCAAGATTGTTGTTTTACCGCTTCCGCTTTCTCCAATAATACCAACTGTGGTTAATGCCTTGATATTAATACTAATGTTGTTAATTATTAATCTTTTTGAATTAGGATATGAAAAAGTAACATTTTCAAGCTTAATACAATCGTTAAAAATAATATTGTTAGAAACAAACTTATTATCGATTATATTTTGTGGTAAATTTAAATGATTATATATTAAATTGAGACAAGCATCGGAAGATCGTAGAAGAATTAAATTTGCATAAACCTGTTGTAAAGCAGGCAATAACCTATATCCAGCCATAGAAAATAAAACGACTATCGGAAAAGCAGCTCTAAAATCAGATTTTAAATTTAATAAAAACAAAAAAACTAATATTAGACCTCCAAATGCAAGTCCCTCAATTGCAAAACGAGGGAGTTGAACAATAGCTTGTATTTTAGAATTAGCCAAAGCATATTTTTTTGCATATTTAGAAAAAAGACTTAAATATGTTTTTTCATATCCAAATATTTTCAATTCCTTTATTCCACTAAAAGATTCATTTACAATAGCAAACCTATTGGAATTAGTTTTTACTCGAAGATTGCCCAATACACTAACATATTTTTTTAAAATATAAAAAATAAAATAATATGAGCAGCAAAGAACAATACTAATAATAACTGCCAATTTCCAGTTAACTAAAAGAATAAGCCCAAATAAAAATAAAGAAATTAATAATTGGGATATAAAATTCAAAAGTGGTAGAATAGCAGTAGAGACAACTTGATTAACCTCGGATAAAATACTATTTCCAAGTTCTGAAGTATGTCTATTTAAAAACCAAACATAAGGCTGAGCAAAAAAACGTTCCATAATTTTAACCGATATAAAAAACTCTCTAATTGAAGTAAATTTTAACTGTTGATAAGACGCAAAAGCCTTAAAACATATTGAAAAAACGAAAAATGCAAAAAAGAAAATACCTAAAAATATTTGAAAACTTAAAACGCTTTTAAAATTAAATTCAAAATAAATTGATTTCAACCATTCATTAGATAAAATTACTTTAGGATCACTTATAGAAGATATAAATGGCATTATTGAAGCAACGCCAACTGCATCAATAATTGCAACAAAAAACATTAAAATTAATTGATATATCAGATCGATTTTTTCACTTTTTTCAAAAAGTGAAAGAATCATGTTAATTTTTTTCAATTCAATTTAGATTTTGAATATCGAAATAATTCAGATTTAACTATTTTTTGAAATGTTGAATTTCCAAATTCATAATTCATAACATCAACTAAATAATTAACTCTAGATACTTCTTGAATCCACTGAGTCCTATCAAGATTTTGAATTTTCATCATACATTCATTAAAAATATCTTCATTTAAATTATTTGACCAAAAAGGTCCAATTTCATTATACAGAAGGGGCCAAGCAAAATTATAACTCTCTAGCCCACTAATCTTATTTCTGGATGAAAATATAAAAGTCTTTTTTTCTCTTGCAATTGACTCATAAAGAAGTGTACTATCTACTCCGATTATTAGTTCTGAAGAATCAATATCATCGTAACTAGAATTTTTATTGCTTATAACATAGTTAGAAAAGTTTTCCTTTTCAAAAATTTTCTTAAAAAATTTAGACTCGTCACTAAATAATTTTTCATTAACATTTTTTTTATTTCGAAGAACTAAAATAATGTGTTTTTTATTCTTGTTGCAAAACTTAATTAAATACTCTAATAATTCAACTTCAACTCTCATAAAATCTAACTTAGGTATTGTTAAATTTCCAAGTAAGATATTAGAAGAATCTGTATATGTCGAAATAAAAGTAATTGAATTTGATAATGTAGCTTGATGTTTTATATGAAAATTATTCTTAAAACTACCGATACTGTACGTTTTACCCTTAATTACTTTGGAATATTCGTCACATATTTTTTTCCCAAATAATAACATGTGGTCTACAAAATATTTTGAATTAAAATCAGATGCAAAAGGGGGACCATATTTTGTTCTTATACCATTTTGAATTAAAATAGTAATTCTTTTTGGATGTCGAGATTTCAAGAGGTAAAATTCTGCATTATTATCAATAAAAGTTATAATAATTAGCGGGTCTACATAATTTATATAACTATCTATATAATTAGTTTTTATATTTTTTTTAAATAAACAAGAGAAAAGAAATTTTACGTACAAAATTTCTTTTCTAGTATATAATATTTCGGGTTTATAATCAACCAAATACCAGCATATTAATTCACTTCCACAGTTGTCGTAAATAAGAATTTTAGACTTCCTAGGAAGTCTAAAAGACTTTCTAGCTTTTATTACATTAAATATTTCATAAAGAAAATCCATCATCAACAACAATATTTTGACCATTTATGCAATCAGAAGCACCAGAAATTAAAAAAAGCAATGTGCCAGATAAATCACTAGGATCCAACATTCCTTTCGTGCTACAAAAAGAATTGTATTTTTTAATAAATTTTTCATCTTGCCCATTAATTATTCCTCCAGGTGAAATAGCATTAAAAGTAACGTTTGTTTTTTTGTAATACTTTGCAAAGTACTTTGTTATTGCTAAAATAGCGGATTTAATTGCCACATATTCGATAGGAGTTGTTAGGTTGGTATTGGAATAAATTTCAAATTTAGGAACTATAGTACCATAAATCGATGACATGTTTATAATTTTACCTCTTCCGTTTCTAATAAAATATTTTGCAAATATTTTAGTTGTCAAAAAATAACCGCCTAGATGCAAATTAATGTTCTCGCAAAAGTTTTCGTACGTAACTTCCTCAAGCGCTTTGCCATAAGCAATATTTCGAGGATAAGCATTGTTAATTAAGACATCTATTTTTCCGTGTTTTATTTCTACTAATGCAATGAATTTATCGATTGAATTTTTATTTGTAATATCAACCTTATACGCAAATGATTTTAATCCAGACTTGTTTAGTGAATTACATATTTTTCTTGCATTTACAAAATCAATGTCAGCTAAAATTACACGTCCTCCATTTTCAACTATAGTTTTACAAAATGTTTGACCAATTAAACCAGCACCACCAGTTATAACAACAAGCTCATTATTTAACATTTGATTTGAATTTGATTTGAATTTAATTTTTAATGATTTTTTCAATTAAAAAATTATTAAAAAAGTATGAAATAAAACCTAGATAATTAACAACTAATTTCATTAACCCAAAATGTATACAACTAAAATACCTTATAAAATTTAAAAGCTATAGTAATAAAGTTTAATATAAATAAATATCACCTTTTAGAACCTAAAAACCCACAATTAGAAAAATTGATACTTTAACAATCATTTTAACATATTTTAAGAATTTTCCAGGTACTAATTTTTTTTGGTGATCAATTAAAGATAAAGATTATGACCTAATGAGATTTGTAAAATCTCATTAGGTCATAATCTTTAGACTCAACTTATATCTACTTAGAAATCTTAAAATAAAATGTTTAATATTAAATGAAAAGACATTTGACAAAATAAATATTAAGCGCTTTGAGTAATTTAAACGAAATTTAGTTGTATTTTCTAAACACTGGCATTATAGCGGGAGATATCAAATAGCTATTAATACCTTCTTTTAATGCTTTCTTATAAATTTTTAATGATTTCTCAATAGCATTAAGAGTTTTCTTAAGTTCATTTTCTTGATGAGAAAAAGAAATTGCAATATAAGGCATTAAAACTTTATTCCTTATCATCTCCTGCGAAAATAATGTTCTCATTTCAAGTGAATGAATACCATTTTGATCTTTGGTAATGTAATTGGGAGAACAGCCATAACCTTCTATAGCAAAATAGTCTTGAAGACCAAGACCAGATGAAATGGAGTTAACCATTGCCTTTAACTTATTGCCATAATTCCAAAAATGATCGATTACTAAATCTCGTTTTAAAATTTCAATAGTTTTTATAAATGCCCCCAGACCTACCATTTCAGCACCATGAGTAGTAGAAGTTAAAAATACTCTTTCCTGCCCTTTATTTAGAATACCCCCTAAACTCATTATTTCTTTTTTACCAGCTAATGCAGCAACTGCGAATCCATTTGCCATTGCTTTTCCAAATGTACAAAGATCAGGTTCTATACCATAAAATGCCTGCGCACCATTTAAATGCCACCTAAAACCAGTTATCATTTCATCTAAAATAAACAACGATTCATTTTTATGACACAATTCCATAACTTGATTCAAAAAATTAAACTTGCTACTGGTACATTCATTGCAGGGTGATGTAAGATCACAGGTATTTAAGCAAGGCTTAATTGTAGTGGCCGCTTCTAACATAACTCCAGCAATTTGATTTGGATATTTTTCGAATAAGCTTTTTAATGAATCAATATTATTATAATTAAATCTAATAGTATATTGACTAGATTCTTCAAGGCAACCTTTACTCATTGGAGTAGAACCAATAAACCAATCATCAAAAGAAAAAAAAGGTTGCTCAAAGGGTATAGCAATATATTTTTTCCCTGTATACGCCCGTGAGAGCTTAATGGCAGCCGTTGTAACTATTGATCCATGTTTAGCGAATTTCACCATTTCAACAGAAGGTATTAATGAAACTAATAATTCGGCAGCTTCCAGTTCAGTCATTGAAGCACGGGTTAAATTATTCCCATTTAAAATTTCTTTATAACATGCATCAGCTATTTCCCTATTTCCATATCCAATATTAACAGATCTTAAACCCATTCCATAATCCAAAAACTCATCTCCGTCTGAATCATAAACGTAAGCACCTTGTCCACTTACTAAGATGCTGGGCGCATTTGAGGGAAATTGATCATCACCTCTTGAGTATGTATGTGCGCCACCTGGAATAACACTATGAAGCCGCTTTGCAAAAAAAGATTTCATTCAGTATATTTTTGTTTGTTGAAGTTGTCCCAATATTCATCAAATAAAAAGTCATTAATTTTATACCATTCTTTTTTTAATATTGTTTTAATTAATTGATCATCTTCAATTTTTAAAATATTTTTATCAAAATAGGCTATTACAACTTTGAAAAATTCCATATCCTCCTTGTAATCTAATGTTGCTCTTATTTTTTTACTGTCATAAAAACAATCAATATTTATAATCTTCATATCAGAATCAGAAAATATTTTTCCCCAACCAGTTTCAAGTTTTTTGTTTATTTTATTTTTTAAACAAAACTGCAAATATTTTTTTTTAAAACCAATAGCATTCATGCCAAGAGGTAGACCAATAGTTTTCACAATATTTTCTCCAAAGTTTAATTCATTAATTATAAAAGAAGTGGCTAAAGTAGAACATAATATATCATCACCATCAATAGAAACAATTTGATCGATTTTGTTTTCTTCAGCGCACTGGAGTAATCTAAGTGGAATGTTTATATCGGAACCATAAAAAACTTCTATTTCTTTCTTTTTAGAGAAGATTAAATTAAATAATTGATTATCCGGGTTAATAGATGTAACTAAAAAGATTTTGATATTATTTTTTGCTATTTCATCCTTAAAAGAAAATATAAACCGATCAACCAGCCATTCAATAAACGTTTTCTCATTCACTTTTATTAAATGCTTATTTTTCAACCTAGATGACCCTAGTCGTGCGATTATAAAAATTCCAGTCATCAATAAAATAAAATCGTATTGGAATCACTTGATTCCTCTACCTTATACAAAAGCTTAAGTACTTTAAGATCGTGTAAAAGATTGTTTGGATATGAAGTGCTTTTCATAACAGCACTCATAAAACAATCCATTTCGTCAATATACATTTTCTCTGTAATATTTTTGTTATACCCAATTTCAGAAGAAATCGATTCGCAATCCACAGATGTCCACTTTTCAATAATAGGATCGTAAATTTTAATAAATTTTTCATCCCAGCTCCAAGTTAATTGCTTTTTATCGCCATTAATCATTAGTTTACGTGTAGCATATCTTGAGACGACATCAACAACTAAACTAATAATCATACTATCATAATCTAATAATAAGTGATATGAATCATCTATCTCTTCAGCACCTTTTATATTAATTGTTTTTTTATAAAAACCAGTAACCCGCAGTGGAAAACCAAAAAGCAAGGTTATCCAAGTCAATTCGAACGGCACAATTTCCCTAGCGCCTCCTGTTTCTTTTTTCGAAACATAGAATTCGCTCACACTTTCATAGGTGTGCCAATCAGGTAAAAACTGTCCAGAATGATATACAATATTTGCTATTCGACCTAATTCACCTTTTTGAATAATTTCATATATTTTTTTTATTGCTGGATGAAAATACAATGTACATGAAGGAGCAATAAATAATTTTATACTATTCGACCACAAAATAATATCATTAATGTTAGTATCAAGCACACTTGCCTCTACAAAAGATGGGATTTCAAAATCAATGGCCTTTTTTAGATAAAAATGATGGAAATCGGGAGGGACGGAAATAATAAAAGCCATAAACGAATAATTCCTTAAACCTTCTTCTATGGAATCAACTGTAGTAACAAAATATTTTTCATTCGCCTCAAGTCTTCTATCAGCCCTAATGTCAAACCCAACAATATTAAAAAAGCCAAGACTTTTCAAATTCCGGATTCTCCTTTTTCCCATTGATCCTAATCCAATTATTAAAATAAATTTATCCATGTTCTAAAATTTTATATGAATCAAATCATTTTGCGCCTTTTTGAAATCTTCTGGAGTCCCAATATCCAACCAATAATCACGCAATGAGTAAGAAATAACTTTATAATTTTCTTTTATAAGAAGTTGCAATAGATCAGTTGCATTATAAAATTTATTTTTAGGTATTTTACTACATATTTTCTTTTTCATTAAATAAATTCCAGCATTTGCATTATATCGGTATGTTGGTTTTTCCCGAAAATCGACAATTTTATTTTCAACATTTTCAAGAATAGCATAAGGTATACTTACATTATAAGGAATTGTAGCAACCGAAAAGTCAGCATCATTTCTCAAAAAATCAAGAAAAAATTTTTCGTAGTCTAAATTTGTTAAAATATCGGAGTTTGTCACTAAAATATAATCATGACAAAAATTATTAATTAATGAAACTGCCCCAATAGTTCCGAGAGCTTGATTTTCGTTTATGTAATTAATTTTTATATCTACAGAATCGCCATAACCAACTTGTTTTTCTATCATTTCCCCCAAATAATTAATTAAAATCCAAATGTTACCAATTCCAAATTGAGTTAATCTTGATATATTATGCTCAATGATAGACAAATTACCAACTTTTAAAAGTGGCTTGGGCGTATGCTGGGTTAATGGCAAAAGTCTTTGACCCTTGCCTCCTGCCATGATAACAGCATCAACTGGCAAATAAGATTTAAATTCCCTGAAATTAATAATATTAACAACCCTGTTTGAATTATCTAAAATTGGTATAATTCTGTACATCCCCTGCCTAAATTCAATAATTTTATTTATATCAACTTGGTTTTTATTAATAAACTTTGGATTTGGTTGTATAATTTCACCTACCAATGAGTCTAAATCAATCCCATTTAAAAGACCCCTTCTTATATCTCCATCAGTTAAAGATCCAATTAAGACATCTTTACTATCGACTACAAACAAAATCGCATCTTGAGAAAGCAATTCAAGCTGGCTCAACGCCTCTCTTATTAAAGAGCCATCAGGTATCAGGTGTTTCCTGTAATTATTCACTTGTCAATAAATTTTAACAATTGAAAGGCTTCTGCATAATCAACCCCAATACTCGCACCTCTGAAAGTTGCAATAGCATTTATATTTTTTATGCTTCTTGGAAATGGATGTTCACCTAATTCAGACTCAAAGTATTTCATTATTTCGATTTTCTTCTCTATAAAACCTGTAATATCAACAAAATAGTTTGGCTGAAACACATTTTCGGGTAATATTGGAGCAAATTCTGTTTCAGATAAACATTCATACATTAAAACTTTTTTTATATAAGGATGCCTAAAAGATTTTGTACAAGACATAACTGCATCAAATACTATTCTATGATCAGAATGTGAATCTGACCGATTCAAAACATATATAATTTCTGGCATTAATTCTTGAAATATTTTAGATATTTTATTAACTAAGTCAAATAAATTTGTGTCATTTAATTTCATCGTTGGATAACCCAACTTATAAACATTCGTAAATGAATATAGTTTTGAAACTCTATCGATTTCCAATTCTCTTGATAAAATGCGTTCTTTTGTGTACCCTTCACTCTCAAAAACATCAGTAACAATTAGCCAATTGATTTCATCTCCTTGATGCTTGTGTTTTAATAATGTACCTCCCGCACCTAAAGTTTCATCATCAGGATGTGCAGAAATTATAATTACTTTTTTCATTATATTAAATATTCTCCTTTAGTTATTTGCGGAAGTTCATGCTCGGTTAAAAAGATAGAACTATCACTAGTCTTAATTTCTATTTTATTGTCCTTAATGGATATCACTTTGCCTGGCTCAATATTATTATTCCTAAATAACCCCTGTTCACATTTCCAAATTTTATATTCTACTCCGCCTATAACACAATACGCACCAGGAAATGGTTTTGTTAGACCTCGTACTAAATTTAAAATAGATTCGGTTGTCATCCTAAAGTCAATTTGACCGTCAATCTTGTTTCTTTTTCTCCATACATTTCCAACACCAAACTGCTTAATTCTGCTATAAGTGCCACTTAGGAGTTTAGGATAAAATATTTCAATTTGATTTAAGGCGACTTTGGTCATCTTATCATAAACAGCATTAATGTCATCTTCAATAGTTATTTCAAATTCAGATTGATCTAAAATATCTCCAGTATCAGCTCCTTCATTCATAAAAAAAAAGGTTGATCCCGTTTTCTTTAACCCCAAAACTTTAGACCAAATTAATGGATGTCTGCCTTTATTATTAGGTAATAAAGATGGGTGAAAGCCAACTACACCTAACTTTGGTAAACAAAGTATTTCATTTTTTAAAAGGTTTGACCACCCAAAGCAAAATATTATATCTGGGTTTAATTCGGAGATCCAACTAATATTATTTTGGTGGTTAATGTCTTTAACGTATTTATATGGTATTCCAAAGTCTTTTGATAAAGATGAGAGATCTATAAAATCAGAATTAAAAGAGGAATTTTCTTTTGTAACTATTCCTACAATATTAGCTCCCAAGGTTAGTAATTTTAAAAGTGATATTTTTGAAAAAATAACACTCCCGATAAAAACAATTCTCATTTATAAATTATAAAATCCTTTTTTCAAAAGATTTTCGTCAACAGATATTTTTTTTAATACTTTAACAATTTGTGTGGATGAATTTTTTTCTCCATACGGATTAACTGATTTTTCTAGTATTTTTTTAAACGCATCAGACATTGCGTAAGTAATTGATTCAGATATATCTTTCTTACTAGGCTTACAATTAATAACGCTTGGACCGTGCACTCTACCTTTTTGTCTATCTCCAATATTAATTGTCGGTTTTTTAAAAGAAGGCACTTCAATTAATCCGCTTGACGAATTGCCAATTACTAAATCGGCATGTTTAATAGCTGAAAGATACCTTAGTTGTCCTAATGAAGTAAATGCTACTGAAATAGCCTTATTATTAGTTATAAATTCTTGAATTAAATCAATTATAACTCTTCCACCATTGTCAGAATTAGGCATTGTAAAAATGAAGGAAGTATTTGAATACTTTTGAAGTACAAATAATAAATTTTTGAAATGATCCTTAGCGGTTGATTTTTCAAGTGTTACTGGATGAAATGTTATTAAAAACGTGTATTTTAACAACCTTAGTCCAATCGACTTCTCAAAGTCCGCTTTGTTTAAAAGTTTAAGTCTATTGATGTTTTCAATTCCTAATGCGCCAACATTAAAAACTTTATCTGGCTGTTCACCTAACTGAATAACTCTTTTCCGATATTCCTCAGTAGATGTAAAATGTATGTGCGACATTTTAGTTATTGAATGCCTAATTGACTCATCAATTAAACCCTCAGTTGCTTCTCCACCATGACAATGCGCAATAGGTATTTTTGCGATCATTGCTGCGGTAGCTGCAGAAAATATTTCAAACCTATCTCCAAGTAATAATACTAAATCGGGATTCAATTCACTAAAAGCATCTGCAAAACCAATAATTCCTATACCAATACTTTTCGAAATGCCTGAAATAGAATCTGAGGACATTAGCATTTCAATTTTTTTGTCAATTTTAATCTTATCAACTTCGATTTGCTTGTATGTTAATCCAAATTCGGGCGAAAGATGCATACCTGTAACACATAATTGAACTTCAAAATACTTATCTGCCAGTAGTTTTTTAATTAGCCAATATAGTAAACCATATTCAGCTCTTGTGCCAGTAACTACACAAATTTTCATTAGATGAAATCAGTTTTTTTAACTAAGGTATTTTTAATAACATTTTTTATTAGTTTTTTTCCAATAATATCTTCATACAACATTGGACTTATTCCCATGCCTGGTCTAAGAGCTGTGAAATTTTTTTTCTCAAGAAAATCGCCTTGATTTAAGTCAGTACTGTAATACAAGCTTTTTCTAACAACATAAATATTTTTTTTTTCTGAGTCACTCACTTCCTTAATTCCATTGCCGGCAATAGCTTTTTCAATATTTCTTATTGATGCAACCATTTGCTTAAGCTCTTCGGGAGTTAATGAAGCTAAATGGTCTGGACCCTCCATGTTTCTATCTAAAGTAAAATGTTTTTCAATTAATACTGCGCCCAAAGCAACAGCCGCAATTGGCACTTCAAAACCTAAAGTATGATCTGAATATCCAACATTAATACCAAGTTCTTTTTGAATCGTGTTCATTGCCAGTAAATTTACATCTTTCATAGGCGTTGGATATTCTGTATTACAGTGAAGAATTATTATTTCGTCGTTAGAAATTTTATATCTTCTTAAGACTTCAACTGCATTTTTTATTTCTTGCAAATTTGACATACCGGTTGAAATGACAATTTTCTTCCCCTTTTTAGCAACATGTTCTAAATAAAATTTATTTGTTATTTCACCAGAGGGAACTTTGAATAAATCTATTTTTAAAGAATCAAGAAAGTCCAAACTTTGTTCATCGAATGCAGTAGAGAGAAATTTAATACCACATTGATTTGCATATTTAATAAGGCCATAGTGCCACTCCTCAGGTAACTCTAATTTTTTTAACATCTCATATTGTGTAGTCGAGCTATCCTTTGAATTAGCCTTTTGATATTCAGCTTTTTGTGCACCCTTTGATGCTAATTTTTCAGCTTTAAATGTTTGGAATTTTACATAATCAGCCCCGGCATTTGCTGCTGCAAATATTAGTTTTTTAGCAATCTCATAACTTCCATTATGATTTACACCAGCTTCTGCAATGATTATAACTTTTTTATTCATTTTATTAATCTTCCAGGATTGCCAACAATTTTAGATTTACTTTCAACATTATTTATAATTACTGAACCAGCACCTATTATAACATCGTCTCCAATTACTACACCTTGTTTTATTACTGAATTTGCACCAATAAATGACCTTTCCCCGATTTTTACATTTCCTCCAAGTACAGCACCTGGCGCAATATGAGCTGCTTTGCTTATCTCACATTCATGCTCAATAATACAACCTGTATTTAAAATTGCAAAGTCATCAATTTTTGAGAATGCATTAATTATCACTCCCTTTGAAGCAAATACTCCATTACCAATAATGGCAGTTCTAGAAATTGAAGAAGTTGGATCAATTACAGATTTTATAATTTGCAACTTACTTAATAATAATTCCGCTATAACATATCGTAAATTATTATCGCCTATACCCATAATGAAGGCTAACCTCATTCCCCATCCATTAAAATTTGGATCCGTCTCACAACCTAAATATGCTAGATTAAAAGGATTCTTATCAGCTTTTTTTAAACTTGTATAATAATGAAGTGAATTACCGTTTGAGAGATATGATTCTGCAACAACATATGCGTGTCCACTATATCCTATTATGGTGGTTTTATTTTCTAACACTACTTGGAATGTTTACAATTCTATTTTCTAAATATATTGCATTCTCTTGTGAATCTCGTTGAAAATTTGAATATAAAGTTGATTTATATATTAATTGCCAAATTGGACGAGTCATTACATTGTTTTTATTAGTCTCTTTTAAGAAAGCATCCCTATCTTTTTTATTCTCTAGCTCAATACACATTAGCCAATAGTTAGCTTTAGTGTTAGGCAACTCTGTTCGAAATTTAACTCCGGCTGATTTAAAATAATTACGATACTCAAGTGCTAATTTTCTTTTATTTTGAATAAAATAATCTAACTGCTCTAGTTGCGCACAAGCTAGCGCGGCATTTAAGTTGGGCATTCTAAAATTATAGCCCAATTCATCATGAACATATTCATATGGATGCGGTACTTTTGCAGTTGAAGTTAAATGCTTTGCTTTAATCCCCAGTTGCAAATCATTAGTAACAATTGCACCACCACCGCCACTTGTTACAATTTTATTACCATTAAAAGAGAAAACCCCTAACACACCAAAACCACCAGTTGGCAAACTCTTATATTCACTGCCTAAAGATTCTGCAGCATCCTCAACTACAGGAATTCCCCATTTCTTACAAATTGCCATTAACTCATCTAAATGAACTGGAAATCCAAATGTATGCATTGGGATACATGCAGCAATTTTTTTATTTGTTTTTTTGTTATAACAGAGTCCATCTCTTATCTCTCCAAATTCTTCTAAAAATGCATCTACCGCATTTGGAGATAAACCCATTGTATCTCTATCTACATCTAAGAATACAGGTGAAGCCCCATTATAAGTTATTGCATTAATAGTAGCTATAAAAGTTAATGCTTGCGTTAAAACTTCATCTCCATATTTTACACCAACTAATCTCAATGCAACCTGTAAAGCAGAAGTACCATTAACTACTGCAACCGCCTTTTGAGTTTTTGAAATCTCAGACATCATTATCTCAAGCTTGTCTACGTAAGCACCAACTGATGAAACAAATGTTGATTCAATAGTATCCAATAAGTACTCTCTTTCTCTTCCTGAAAAAATTGGCTGATGCAAAGGAATAAATTCTTTAATTAAAAATTGGTTTTTAATGAAACCAATAATTTCAGTATAATTAGACATTATATATGTCAGATTTGTATTTTTTCAGATTTTCCATTTTAGAAAACCAGCCAATTGTTTCCTTTAATCCCTCTTTTAGTGTGTACTCTTGACTCCAATTTGTATAATATTTGAGTTTTTCGTTTGATCCTAAAAGTCTGAACACTTCTGAATTTTCTGGACGTACTCTTAAGGAATCTGTTATGATTTTAGCATTTGAATTTATAGTTTCAATTATGTATTGAGCTAAATCACCTATAGAAATTTCACTTTGTGTCGCAATGTTTACTTCATGACCAATTAGATCATCACATTCAGCAATTTTTATAAAACCATTTACTGTGTCTTTTACATATAATAAATCTCTTGTTGGAGTTATGTCACCGAGTTTAATTTCTTGAGCACCGTTCAATAATTGAGAAATAATAGTTGGTATTATAGCTCTAGCTGATTGTCTAGGGCCAAAAGTATTAAATGGCCTAACAATTGTTATTGGCAACTCAAAGGACCTATAAAAAGAATCAGCAATTGCATCAGCTCCAATTTTTGAAGCTGAATAAGGTGATTGTGCCTGTTTTGGATGCAATTCAGTAATTGGAACAAATTTAGCTGTACCATAGACTTCTGAAGTTGAAGTCACAATAACCCTTTTTACTTTACCCTCTCTTGCAGCCTGAATAATATTTAAAGTTCCTTTTACATTCGTAGCTATGTATGAATCAGGAGAATGGTAGCTAAATGGTATTGCAATTAAAGCTGCAAGATGAAATACAATGTCTACTTCCCTCATTGCCTCTCTAACACCATTTGGGTCCCTAATGTCTCCAGGAAAAAAATCAATATTGTTTTTTAACTTTTCAGGTATTGCATCTAGCCATCCATAAGAATTGAAGGAGTTGTAATAGATGAATGCCCTTACATTATAACCAGCCTCAACTAAAGCTTCAGTAAGATGCGACCCTATAAATCCATCAGCACCTGTAACTAACACTTTTAACTTACTTTTTTTCACAAAATAATTTTATTTAAACACCCAATTTCTATGAATTCAAAAAGCACTTGTGCTTTTTATCTTTATGGTAATATTTTTTGCTATGTCAGGGTCATAGTTGCAATACGAGGAAGTAAATTCCTTTACTACATTTTGCGTTACATCATTTTCCCACCAAGCTTCTATATTACCCCACACATTATTAAGATGAGTTGCTGCAGATTTTGCATTTGTGTGAAAAATATTAACATTTTTCAGTTTCCTAAAAAAAGGTATTGCACTCTCCCTGATCTCGCCGCAAGAGACATCCCAGAAAACTATTGTAGGTATATTCATTGATAAGGATTCCAGAAAAGCTGTAGCATTATATGTAGACACTACTAATTTACTTTTTTTTATACTTCTTTCAATATTATTAACGCCCACATCGTAAATCAAACTTGGAAATACTTTCTTCCATCGATCAAGCTGACTCCAGTTGAAATCATTCTTAAATAAACGTATAATTAAGTTACCCCTTAATTCAGCTTTTAAATTTTTAATAAAATCAATTTGCATATCAAAATAACCCAACCATTGAGAAGAAATAAATAAACTAAATATTGAATAACTATACCTAGGTACGGTAGTCGAAATGAATAAGATTTTATTATTAAGTCGATAGTTAGATTTAACTAAGGACTTAGTGGTAAGTATTCCCAATTTATGTATTTTAGGTTCATTAGAACTGTTCCAACCCCAGGAAAAAAATATATCAGATATCTTTAACTCATGATACTCATTAAAATAAAACTTACCAATACCGTAATGCCCACCATGTTGACCGATAAATAATTTTGCTCCTAAATCAGTCTTTTGTGCAGTATAGAATTTAAAAAACTCATCTTCATATATAGAATTAGAAGTAAAAATAGCGGGTGGATTTTTTGGCAGTGCTGCAAATTGAATCTTTGAATAGATATTGGAAAATCCCTCTAAGTAGACAAGTGGAATTTGTTTTGGAATAATTTTTTTAATAAATACTTCAAAAGAAGTATCGTTTGAATTTCTAATAAGCTCCCAGGATCTGAATTTATTATTTAGATAATATTGCTTTGATTTGATATAAGTTGGAAAAACTGGAATTTGCTTAAAATAGAAAGACAACTTAATTGCATCAAATAGGTTTAAATATGTATTATATAGCAAGACAGAATTATCGCCATTCAATTTATTAACAATTTTATTAAAAAACTTCTTTGCTAAATGCTTTAATTGATTAGCAAATTTTAAATTATGTACTGATTCATTTATAGAAAAATCTTTTATTTTCTCCACGTTAATATTGAAGCTTGGTATTATTTCTGAATAAATAAAATGATTCCATTTGTCATTTGTAAACTTTTCAATAAAGGAGCTCATATCATTGGGCACAATACAATTTCTATCATTAAACTCTAGAATAATAGTATTCAAATTGCTGTAAGTCGCTGAAGCTAGTTTTATCATATACCACCGATCATAGCAAATTTGTAGAAAACAACCAAGCCAGGGTCCCAATATTATTCGCCATGCATTATTTGTCAAATTGACTTTATGTAATTGATTTAAAATAGGTACTAATTCAATTAAGATCCTCTCATATAAAATAATTAAATATTTATAATCAGATTCAAGCTTACTTCTATCATCCCAATGGTATGGCATCACTTTAGAGTCAATATTTTGCCAAAACGACTTTCTACTATGAAGCCTACACCATTCGCCTAGAAAAATTATTTTTCCCCCAACAGGCCAAGTACTTTCATCAGAGGTTGTAACTAAAAAAAAACTTTCAATATTGCTTACATTTACCATTACATAAAAAACTATTAATCAAAACTAACCACTATTAGTTTACACTACATTTTATAATATAATTCTGCTATTTTATTCCTAGTGAAAATAGCCTTCCAATTTTCACCTAGCGCATTTGCCAAAGGTCTCTCCATTTTTAAAGTCATTTCAATCATTCTGTTTATCGCATCGTTACTCATTTCTCTACAAACATTATTTGGAAGAATGACATTATGAAATTTCAGCATTTCTCTAAATTTTATAACATGTCTGCCATAGTATTCCTCTAAAACATTAAAAACAACACAATTTGCAAACCCATGTCTATAGCCAAGTTCAATACTTAAGCCATATGAAAGGGCATGACATACACCAACCTCAGAATTAACAATCGAAACACCACCCATATAAGAAGCAGTCATTAACATGTCATCATCCCCATCGCCTAAGAATACCTTATTACATAAAGCCAGCGCTTTATCAGCATAGCCTCTAGCTAATTCATTTATCATTTCACCTTCTAGACTTTCAACACAATGAATATAACAATCCATGCCTGAGTAAAATCGTTGATCGGCAGGGACCGATTTTATCAAAAGACTATCCATTATTATAGCGTCGAACATACTGTAATCACTGTTAATCCCAAATTTTCTATCAGCCCCCATTAGTACAGCAGTTCTACTGGCTTCAGCACCTGACCCGGAAATAGTTGGAATTCCTATCTTGTAAATACCAGGATTAGCAACCAAATCCCAACCTTGGTAATTTCGAGACGAACCTTCGTTACATAACATCACAGAAACAGCTTTTGCGACATCCATGGTACTACCACCACCAATACCAATAATAGCAAGTGGCAATAAGTTATTTTTTCTTGCGACTACAGAGTTTTTTAAACTATCTACTTGCATTGTAGAAGGTTCTTTTTCAGTGGCAGGGAACCACTCGATCAAATCTGATTGATTAAATGCTAAACTTGAAAGTAACTTGCTGTCCTTTAGAATGTCATCAATTATATAAATATAATAATCCTCATTTTTTTTCTTAATAGGAAGCAACTCATTTACTCGCTTCAAGGAACCTTGACCAAAAAGTAGCCTTGGAACTTGCTTAAATATTTTAAAATTATTCATACTATTTATTTTTATAATTTTTAATTAACGCTTCAACCACTAGGAAATCAACCTCATCATCAATTTCAAAATTCATGTATTTTTCGTTTATGAATCTTGCTGGTTTTTCTCCACACCATAAACCTTTGATTATAATTTCTCTTGAAAGAATATACACACTTCCATCATCATAAAAAAACCCTTTATAATCTTGACGTCTTAAATTATTATGAGACCCAAACTCTTTAAATTTGCACCAAAAACCAGTTGCAAGGTTTGTGTAACTATCACTTTCATATAATTCAATACACTTGTCAATCAGATTATCATCTCTTAAAGGTGAAGTAGGTTGTAAAACAATTATCGTATCAGCATTTGGTATTTCATGAACTATATGCTCAAGGACAGAAATAGTAGTTGCTTCATCAGTTGATAAGTGAGCAGGACGTTCTATAACTTCAGCTCCAAATTCTAAAGCAACTTTTTTGATTTCATCAGAATCAGTTGATACTATTACTCTATCAATATTTTTTGATAAAAGTGCACATTCGATTGACCAAGCAATCAAAGGTTTATTTTTTAACAATTTAATGTTTTTCCCAGGAAGACCTTTACTGCCGCCCCTTGCAGGGATTACAGCAATTTTCATTTTTATAAATTATGAATTAAGTTTATGCACTGCAAGCTTGATTGATTGTATTAAATAATCAACTTCTTGATCCTCTAATACCAAAGAAAATGGGAATGAAATCATATTATCAAAAAATGAGTCTGTTTCTGGCACTTTAGCATCAGATAATCCCTTCTTTTTAAATAAATCATATCTATATAAAGGATAAAACTGTATTATAGCTTTTATACCATATTCGTCGTGTAATATTTTAATTAAATCATCTCTTTTCCATTTATTACTAATACACCTTGCTGGTAACAAATGATGACTATGAGCATCAACATTGTATATATATTGAAATTCTAGTTCTTTAATTTGACTTAAAGATTCACGAATATACATTCCTCTAATTCTTCTTCTGTTTGTAAGTTCATCCATTCTATTTATTAATAATGAACCAACAGCGGCTTGTGGCTCATTCATAGTTGATTTCATTGGCCACACGTTTGACATGTCTTCATCAACATTAACCATAGCGGGTAACCAATATTCTTTTTTATTCTTAAATGGTGCATGCCCATTTAATCTTAATCCAGTAACTTTTGATGCAAATTCAGAATCAGCAACCGTTATCACCCCCCCTTCACCTAATGTTGTTAAATTCTTTTGAGAATGAAAACTATAACAACCTATATCACCAAAAGTGCCACAATGCTTCCCATCTAATTTTGCTCCAAGTGATTGCGCACAATCTTCAATTAAAAATATACTATTTTCTTTAGCTAGTTTTACAAATTCTTTGATTTTAGGACTGATTAACCCATATAAATGAACAACAACTATAGCTTTTGTATTTTTAGTAATTAGTTCTTTAGTGTGCTCTATCGAAATTGTAAAGGTCTTAGGGTCTATATCTGCCCACTTAATCGCTGCCCCTCTTCTTGCAAACGCCAAAGCCGAGGCACAATAAGTGTGTGAAGGAATTATTATTTCATCCCCAGGTTTTACATCAATTAACATAGAAGCAATATCTAAGCCATGAGCTGCGCTCATTAAAGAGAATGCATTTGAAGTTCCTATATAAGCAGCAAAATCTTTTTCGAATTTTGCGACATACGAACCTTGTGTTAGAGCAGTCTTTTTTGCACGCATAATGTCACCTACTATTTGAATTTCCTCTTCCGTAAACTCATGACCACGTGAAGGCCAATCAACTTTAATTTCCATTATATTGAATTTAAAAGTGTTTTTCTAATCTTTCTAATGCAACCCAAAACCCTTTACAATCATTTTTATGTCCTTGCCAAATTTCAGGGATAAATGAGGCTTTTGGGCATTTTTCTTCAAAAATTGAAGCCACTAATGCAAAATCAATATCGCCTTCGTTTATTTGCAAGCCCTCTCCATCCACTCCTAATGCATCTACCATATGAATATGAGCAGCATATTTTGATACTTTATCTAAAAATTCTTTAAAAGACTCATGTTTATAGTTACACAATAACTTTGAGTGTGATATATCCAAACAAATTCTAGTATTATTTTTTTCGCAAAATCTAACAATATCATCTGCATCCATAAAAAGATTGTGAAAGCGCTGTCCGCCAAAATGCCATGGAAAAGGAGGCATAGTTTGTGGGATAATTTCAACACCATCGCTATCTAGTTCTTTTAATGCATCTGCAATTAAATCATATTTTATTTGTCTTTGATTAAAAGGTATAAATCCGTCTTGTGTTGAACCACCTGCATTGATTATAATTTTAGGACAAATAGCTTTTTTAAAAAATGGTTTTATTTTTCTTGTAATATCAATTACTTTCTGAAGTTCAGAAATTGAGCGAGATCTATAATCTTTATCATCTGAACATAAATCCATAATATGTTCATATGCAAATAGTTCAGGACTATGAACAACTAAATCTAGGTCATATCCAGCACTATTTAAAAATTCTAAAGGATCTAATTCCATATCCTTATAACTTAGATGAAATTCTAGTAAATTAAAATTAGATTTATGAATTATGTTTTTTAAATCATGATATCTTACAGGTATTCCAAAAGGCATTTTAAATTTATAATGTCTTGGCTCTATTTTATCCTCATTAATATCGTCCTCAAAGAAAAAATCGCCTGAATTGATATTTCTTTTTGCTATTTTCCCAATTAACTCTTTTTTTCGATATGGGGCTAGTCCTTTTCCAGGGCTTTTGACTTCTAAATCACTTTCTGAAATAATTTCACCGATTTTTATTGTTCTGGTTGAAGTTACACTTTTTGCTAAAAATTCTCGATTCATCATTTCTCCTTGAGTAATTTGTCTAGAATCACCAGATCCTAATGATTGTTCAACGGCTCTAATGCTAAAAACCATTTCTTTAAACTCTTCTGGCAAGAGACTTACCCTATGATCATTTCCTTCCATGTTTCTATCTAGACTAAAATGTTTTTCTATTATTCTAGCTCCTTTTGCAACTGCTGCAATTGGAACCATATATCCTCTTTCATGCCCTGAGTAGCCAACCTCACAATCATAGCCTAGTTTTTTAAGATGTGGTAAATAATTCAGATTGATATCTTTAAATGGAGCTGGGTAAGTTGAATTACAATGTAAAAGAGCATAATTCATACCCTTATTTCTTAATAATTTTACTGCCGAACTAATTTCAGCTTCAGAAGACATGCCGGTAGAACATATTACAGGCTTTCTTGTTTCAGCCATTTTAGAAATTAGATCGTGGTTTGTTAAATCTGCAGAAGCAAGTTTATAGCCAAGCATTCCATATTTTTCTAATGCACTTAGACTTTCTACATCAAAAGGGGTGCAAAGAGGTAATATGTTTTTTTTATTACAATAATCAAAAGCTCTAAATAGATCTTCATTTGATAGTTGAAATCTTGATAACAAATCTAAAGTATATTCAGCACCTAGATCTTCATCTGATTTGCTATTTCTATACATAGACTTCATACTTCTCATCTGGAACTTTGCACAATCAGCTCCTGCAAATACAGCCTCATCAATTAGTTGTTTCGCTAGATCAAAACTTCCATTATGATTATTGCCAATCTCTGCAATAATAAACGTGGGATTAGATTCCGATATTACAAAATCACCAATACTAAAAAAAGAATTTTTATTGCTTGCAATTGCAATTAATCGTCCTCTATCGTCAACAAGTGGAATAAATGATATCTGTTGGTTATATAATTCATTAATTTGTTCTAAAGGTGTAAATTCATGTGCAATTTTAAAGCTTTGATTTGCAACTAAGTGAACGCTCTGAGATAAATCTTTGCTACCATCTGTTAACAACCATCTTCTAAAATCTCCATCGGTCAAAATTCCAAATGGAATGCCATCATGTTTAACTACTATTACATAGCCTGATTTATTATTGGTTATTTTTTTTAGTGCAAGGTCAATAGAGTCGTCCTTGTATACAATAAAATTTTTTATGTTTTTTTCAATTACCATTTAATTATATTCTATACTGATTTTAAAAGCCAAGAGGAAGACTGTATTTCCCCCCCTAAGCCATCTATCAATTCAATTCCTAATTCTTCACAAATTTGTCTTTCTGGAATAATATCATTATTTTGATCCCCTCCATTTGCAAATGCAAGTTGATATTCATTTTCAAATTGATTGAATATCATTTTGATTGATTCTACCACTGTCCTATCCTTGTCTATAGAAAGAAAACTCTTATCTACTAACCTCAAGTTTTCAACTATAAAAACCCTCTCATTTTCATCCTGAAACTCTTTAGATCCTTTTAAAGCTCTTTGGAAATCACTATTTACTATCACAAATAACTTGTCTCCATTGGCTTTTGCATTTTGAAAGTATTCAATACGACCCTTGTGAATTGGATTAAAATAACCACTTACTATTATCGCTTTTAGCTTCATTTTTTATGCTATTCTCTAAAATAACGCACAAAACTGCGCACATTTTACCTGTTTTTCAACCTTTTTCAATATCCCATAAACAAAAAATTAAACATGTAAAGTGCTTGATTTTCAATTTATTAATGATTTATGAATATCTGCGAACACTCCAAATTAGTGTGGACCACACTATTCAATTTTTAGAATTCACCCCCCCCCCCATTTCGCTTTTATAAATAGAAACAAATTGAATTCCTTCTAATAATTCCAAATTAAATTCATTTTTAGAATAAATAGCAATTCTAATTTTTTTACTCAATAATTTCTCCGCTCGTTCTAATAATTGGAATAAAAACTCTTTATTAAATTCCCCCACCATCACCAAATCAATAAAGGGAGTTTCTTTCCCTTCCGCGATTTCCCCGGTGAGAAAAACTTCGTCTAATTCCCCCAACTTATAAAACACCTCTTCTAATAATTGATCTACGCCTACATATTTTAGAATAATTGAGCGTAAATTAGAATATAACGGGTGGAAGGTATTGGCAATATATTTTTTAATCTTGCTCTCTTCCGCCTCCACCATACTGATTAGCTTCATTTCAGAAAGCTTATTGAGTTCTAATCGAACGGTATTAGAGCTTACGTTTAAATCCCGCTCCAATTGGCGTAAATACACCTGGCTCGAGGGGTTTAACAACAAACGAGCCAGTAGTTTTAAACGGATTTTACCAGAAAATAACTTATCAATCAAGGGAGGGAAGGGAGGGGAATTATATAAAGACGGCAAAGCCACGGTCAGTCACAAAGTAAAGCAGGGTACTGACTCAACAACGAGTAACTAATATACTCATTATTTGAAGTCGGCCAACTGTTTTTTAAAATATTCATAAGTAATGGCAAGCCCCTCTTTTCTGGTAACAACAGGTTCCCACCCTAACACCTCCTCAGCCCGGCTAATATCCGGCTGACGCTGTTTGGGGTCGTCTTGCGGCAGGGGCTTGAAGGCTATTTTTGATGGTGTACCACTTAAGGCAATAATTTCCTTCGCAAAATCTAACAAACTAATTTCATGAGGATTACCAATATTAACGGGTCGGTATTCATCACTTAAAAGCAGTCGAAAGATTCCCTCAATCAGATCAGATACATAGCAAAAGCTGCGGGTCTGCGAGCCATCCCCAAAAACGCTTAAATCCTCCCCACGCAGGGCCTGCCCGATAAAAGAGGGTAAGGCACGACCATCATTGAGCCTCATGCGAGGCCCATAGGTATTAAAGATTCGTACAATACGAGTTTCCAATCCGTGAAAATGATGATAGGCCATCGTTATGGCCTCCTGGAATCGCTTAGCCTCATCATACACCCCGCGCGGCCCTACGGGGTTTACATTCCCCCAATATTCTTCGGATTGAGGATGCACCAACGGATCTCCATATACTTCACTGGTACTGGCTATTAATATTCTTGCTTTTTTGGCCTTGGCCAGTCCTAAACAATTATGCGTGCCTAAGGAACCCACTTTCAGGGTTTGGATGGACATCTTTAAATAATCAATGGGGCTGGCAGGAGAAGCAAAATGTAAAATATAATCCAGGGGTCCGGGCACATGAATAAACTTGGTTACATCATGATGATAAAAGCTAAACTCTGTTAAAGGAAATAAGTGCTCAATATTTGATAAACTACCCGTAAGCAGATTATCCATACCAATCACTTCATATCCTTCTTGGATAAACCGGTCGCATAAATGGGAGCCTAAAAATCCGGCGGCACCGGTAATCAGTACGCGTTGCTTAGGCATGGATAATTTTCATGATTAATTATTGTGGTCTTCCAATACTGATGTATTGATAGCCCAGCTGTTGCAGCTTAGCCACCTCAAAAAGATTTCGGCCGTCAAAAATTACTTTAGAAGAAAGTAGTTGGCTGATTCGTTCAAAATCCGGCGTTCTAAATTCGCTCCACTCCGTAGCAATTAATAATGCATCAGCTCCTTCCAAAGCCTGGTACTGACTTTGCGCATAGTTGATTTTATTGCCTAGACCTTGTTGTACATTTAGAATCGCCTCCGGATCATAAGCTGTGACTGAGGCACCCTCTTGCAAAAGCGCGTTAATCATCAACAAGGCAGGCGCCTCCCGGATGTCATCAGTATTGGGTTTAAATGCTAATCCCCAAAGGGCAAAATGTTTGCCTCGTAAGTTACCTTGGTAAAAAGATTTTATTTTTTCCACCAGATGAACCTTTTGCCTAGCATTTACTTGCTCAACCGCCTTTAAAATTTTAAAGTCGTAACTAAACTCAGTTGCCGATTTGATCAATGCTTGGACATCCTTCGGAAAACAAGACCCTCCGTATCCAATACCGGAAAATAAAAATCGTTTACCAATTCTTTCATCAGACCCGATTCCTTTTCGCACCATATCCACATCCGCTCCCATCCGCTCGCAGAGTTGTGCAATCTCATTCATAAATGAGATCTTCATCGCGAGAAAACTATTGGCGGCATATTTGGTGAGTTCAGAAGAACGCTCATCCATAAAGATGATAGGATTCCCCTGACGCACATAGGGTGCATAGAGTTCGATCATCAATTTTTTAGCCCGCTCAGAGCGGGTACCGATCACTACCCGATCGGGTTTCATAAAATCCTCTACCGCTACTCCTTCGCGTAAAAACTCGGGATTACTGACTACATCAATTTCCCCATGATATTTTTTAGCGATGGCGGCTCTTACTTTATCCGCAGTACCTACAGGCACCGTACTTTTATTGACGATTACTTTATATCCTTTGATAAGTTTCCCTAATTCCTCCGCTACTCCTAATACATATTTAAGATCAGCGGTTCCGTCTTCTCCGGGAGGAGTAGGTAGCGCTAAAAAGATCATCTCTACTTCTTCCATTACCGAAGTAAGGCTAGTCGTAAACCGAAGTCTTTCCTCCTTGATATTGCGTAAGAAAAGTTTTTCTAAGCCGGGTTCATAAATGGTGATCTGCCCACTGCTAAGCTTCTCTACTTTTGATTGATCAATATCCACGCAGACCACCTTGTTCCCGGTCTCTGCAAAACAGGTTCCGGTTACTAAGCCCACATATCCCGTACCAACTACTGCAATTTTCATTTAGCGTGTTTCTTCGGCTACTTTTTTCAAATAGATCCCATAGCCACTTTTTTTGAGATTCTCGGCTTGTTGTAGTAATTGTTCTTTGGATATAAACCCATTTCGATACGCGATCTCTTCAATGCATCCGATCTTAGTACCCTGTCTTTTCTCGATCACGCGCACAAATTCACTGGCATCACTCAAGGAATCAAAAGTGCCGGTGTCAAGCCAGGCAGTACCATTGTCGAGTACGGCTACCTGAAGCTTCCCTTTCTCCAAATACACTTTGTTTACATCCGTAATCTCATATTCTCCTCGGGTCGAAGGTTGTAGTTCCTTGGCGATTTTTACTACTTCATTGTCGTAGAAGTATAACCCCGGAACCGCGTAATTTGATTTTGGGTTTGCCGGTTTTTCTTCGATACTGATGGCGGTATTCTTTGCATCAAATTCTACTACTCCGTAACGTTCGGGATCCGATACCTGATAGGCAAATACATACCCTCCTTCAACCTCACTCAGTGTTTTGAGTTGTCTTCCTAAGCCGTATCCGTAAAAAATATTGTCACCCAGAACAAGCGTCACTTTGTCGTTGCCAATAAATTTTTCTCCAATTACAAAAGCTTGTGCTAATCCATTGGGCACTGCTTGTATCGCATATTCAAAACGGCAACCCACTTGCGAGCCGTCTCCTAATAAACGTTTGAACTGCGCATTATCCTCAGGAGTGGTGATGATCAAGATCTCTTTGATCTCCGCCAGCATCAGCGTACTCAGCGGGTAATAGATCA
>SXGQ01365437.1_pt1 | contig 45108 bp, 30 predicted proteins | sample 3178371 | NCBI WGS metagenome assembly SXGQ01 (sample SAMN11356859, study PRJNA531348) | freshwater metagenome | isolation source: freshwater sample F1-20 | place: China: Fuxian Lake, Yuxi | collected 2017-12-25 | reverse complement strand
ATGAACGGCGGATCGCCAGGATCCGGACACCAAGAACGATCAAATTCAAACGGTAAATCTGTCAAATTATGCCAACAGTGTTTGCTTTTTGCCAGTACAGCAAAAGGTTCTTCCATGAATTTGATTTCTGTGGCGCCCGGTGCATGGTATTGCACAGTTGGCATATGTTCAGCCGACCAATGTTGATTACCAAAAATATAAATGTAAGGCGGATCTTTGGGATGCGGGTACCAATCAAAAGCAAATGATTCTATATCACCTAGCACAGTGAAATCGTTGTAGTGCAACTTATACTTGGCTCGAAATTCAGAAACATATTTTATTTGTGTTGCACTTGGCATGCGATATACAGGTCCGCCTTGAGAATAATATTCTGTTCCAAATTCATAATTGTAAACACCATCAAATACATTGGGGTGCCAAGAAAAGTCAATACTGTGTGCGTCAATATTGTCTGGCACCAACCAATTGTCAGGTGATGGCAATCTTGTTACTTTTTGTTCTGTACGAAAATGATATATTTTGTCACTGACAGTGTATTTGTTTGCCAGTAATACATCACCACAAGGTTGCCATTGACTAGGGAATACATGAATATGATGTTGCTCCCAGGGCGGCGGACAAAATTCAAAATCAAAATTTGAGTAATCGTTGCCGCCATAAATATACCAGTACAACTTGGTTCTACTGAGTTCGCCAGCCTCTTCTAAACTTTCTGCAAATTTTTCGTGTGCAAACAAGTTGGGTTTACGCCCATAATAAAATATATCAAACATGTATAATATTCACAGTCATTATGAAAATATATTTGCCTATCTTAAAACCAAACTAGACTACCCAGTTCTGCTTTATTTTTTTCCTTTTGGTTCTATAGACTACGACAATATCGAAACCATGCATTGCAATGGTAATGGTACAAGTCCAGTTGTGCTATGTTTTGATCAAGAACCAATTACAGCAGATTTGGAAAAACTACTCCATCGACTGATAGAAAATTGGAGCGTACATAGAAATATTATTATACTTAACACAGAACCAGAAAGTCAAATAAAAACAGCTATCTATGACAAACTTCGATTACAAAACTACAAATTACATGATTGCAGTTATTTCTTTCATGTATTTGCTGCAACTGATTGGTATCGCAGCTACTATTACAATTTAGATATAACCAAGCCCTCTGCCAGAAAGATAAGTAAAAAATTTATTAGTTTTAACAGAATCACCGGTAATAGTAGAGCATATAGAGGAATATTTGTAGCAGATTTAATTAAAAGAGATCTAATTCACCACGGACACATTAGTTTTAGTACTGTGTGTCCCGAACATGGCACATATGCCGTATCTGCATTTGAGTTGATACATAAACACCAAGTAGATCCTGATGTGGTGCAACAAAGTGTGGACATGATCAATACGCTGCCCGGAGATTTACGCATAGATCAGATCAACGAAACATGTATACCCAATGGCAGTTACATGATTGGCTGTATTGATCAATCCATGGAATCTTTTGTACAAGTGGTCACTGAAACTTGTTTTTGGGAATCAAAATATCATCTTACAGAAAAAATTTTTAAACCTATTGTTTGCCAACAACCTTTCTTATTGTTGGGATGCCCGGGCAACTTGCAATATCTAAAAAGTTATGGATTTCAAACATTTGATACTTGGTGGGACGAAAGTTACGACAATATCGTCGATCCTATACAACGTATACATGCAGTAAATAACGTGCTAGAACAAATTTGTTGTCGCAGCGATACAGAATTACAGCAGATGTTGATCGAAATGCAACCTGTGTTGGAGCACAATTATCGTTTGTTTTATAGTCGTGAATTTGTTGACCGAGCTTGGCAAGAAATGATCAATCAATTGGATCATGTGGTAGATCATATCAAGGCAATAACTTATCTACGCTAGTTTTACAACATGTACTCCACATTTGGTTAAAAATTCAATGCCATCATTGGATCTGTAGTCATTCTTATAGTACACTGTGCTGATACCTGCTTGATATATGCTTTTAGCACACTCAAGACAGGGCGAGTGAGTAACGAACATGGCTGCTTTATCTCCGGATTCAGTACTCTTGGCCAACTTCATTAGACTGTTCATTTCAGCATGTAACACTTCGGGTTTGGTTCGGGTTGAACCATCTTCAAGAACATCTTCACAAATATTTGACCACCCAGACGGCATGCCGTTGTAGCCAATTGAAATAATTCTATCCTGTTTGACCACTATGCAACCAACTTTTAACCTCTGTGCATGACTGAGTTCAGCAAAAGTTTGCGCAGTACGCATGTATGCGTGTTTGAATTTTTCTTTCATGATATTTTTGCAGTTCCATTCACAATAGTAAGATTGCCCTCACAATACACATTCCATTTTTCCACACCGTTTTCTACAGTGACCATATCACGCAAAGGCACACCAATATCTAAATGTTCAACTAGATGTTCGTGCCCATTTTCAAACACACGCCACACCTGTCCACTACCGTTGTGGTGTTGATTGAATCTTATGTGATATTTGTTCATAAATTATCCTTGCCCAATGTCCTGCATCCTGTTCAGTGACCCGCACATCGTACTGTTCAGGCGCCACAAACAATTGATTGGTATCTTCGAATCGACTTTCGTGAATAGTATCTACCCAAATTAAAAAATCTGGATCATATATATCACGCATTTCCTGTAGTGGGCACACAAAATCAGCTATGATATAATCTTTATTGGACACATCGGCAATTTCACGCATACGCCGGCTTTGTCGAATGCGTCCTTGGGCACTGAAATCCCAATCATCGAACTTTGCTCGTATTTCGTCAGCATTTAACCACAACACCTCGGGCGAAAAGTAACTTAGCAAGTTCAATGCCAAGGTGGTTTTACCTGCTCCAGGCAATCCCATTATTAAAATTCTTGTTGTCATGAATGTACTCGCACTCCGTAAAGTTGCTCGAATCTATCTGCATCGGCTCTGTCATTGACCATGGGTTCTCCGCGGATATTTAAACTGGTGTTCAACAGCATGGGACAATCAGTCAGCATGAACCATTTTTCTAAGAGTTCTCTGATTCCCGAACCATCTCGTGGTACAGTTTGTACTCTACTGGTGCCATCAATATGGCATATAGCAGGATAACAGCTAGGATACTTACACTGAGCCACTGACTGCATATAACGACTATTAGACCACCCAGGGTGGAAATCAAAGTACTGATCAGCCATCTCCTCCAATATGACCGGGGCAAAGGGTCTAAACTTTTGTCTGCGTTTAATTTCATTTACTCGATCCTTTATATCAGGTCCTCTTGGATCTGCCAATAGACTCCGATTGCCTAAAGCACGTGGACCAAACTCAGCACGACCACTAGCCACACCACAAATACCGTGAGATAATAAACTATCAAGTACGGGTGTAACCGGATATGCTCCTGGAATACAGTGGCCCAGATAAGCATTATGCCAATTAATACGACGCCCGTATTCAAGTGCGGCAGCGCCGAGGCTGCTGCCAGCATCGCCAGGGTTAGGCATAATCCAAATATTTTCAAAATATTCTCCAAGGTTTCTATTGGCCAAGCAGTTTAAAGCAACACCGCCCATGTACACAAGATTGGTGCTCCATGCAAAGTCTCTGGCTCTACGCATGATGTTGTAGACCAGTCGCTCCAATACTTTTTGTGTCGCGGCTGCCAAATCTGCGTCATGCACTCCCGCTGCCAAAGTGCTGTCTACGCCTGCATGCAAATTCTGCTTGAATGTGGCCTGCCATTCATTTTCTACCAACAAGTGTTGTAACTCTGTGGCATGACCTGGTCGGCCATATGCACTCATACCCATGAGAATATATTCATCCTCGTTGGGCTTGAGTCCTACACGCTGTGTCATTGCCGAATAAAATAATCCGATACTGTGTGGATAGTTTTGAGTCCATAATCGCTTGTATTGGGCAAATCCTCTACTGTCATATGTGGCGCCCCATATACTTACTGTGTTCCATTCGCCAACGGCGTCAATCACAACCACGGTAGCTTGATCAAAGGAACTGGTTTGAAATCCTGCTGCTGCATGACTGAGGTGATGATCATAACAACTTGTACTAGGCACTAGAACCTGATCACCAAGGCAATGATCTAACACTTGTGATAAAAATATTTTGTTCCACTCTACACCTTCACCGCTGTAGAATCTACGCAGTTGCTTTTTCCAAGGTCGTTCATAGTAGGCAATATGAGCTATCGGGCCATGTTGATTGATCTCTTCAATGAGGCCCACATGCATGTTTGCATCGTTTTTGATTTTGCTGTAACGTTCGCTGTGCCCGGCGAATAATATGTCACCTTGATGACTGATTACCGTGGCCGCAGCATCATGAAATCCAGCCGAGCATCCTAATATGTTCATTGATTTTATCAGCTATTCTTTGATGTCCCAGTTCCAAGGGATGACCGCCTGATCCTTTGGGACAGTCCCACATCCATTCTACCAGTCCCGATCTTGGCCACCCCAACCACGGAGCTGGTGGTGGTCCAATCACCCAAGGCTGTATTTCAAAAGCACTCACAAACAGGTGCGGAATATTTTTGCTGCGCAAGTAATGATGCATGAGTTTGACTGTGGTTGTAAATCTATTTCTAGCCCATAGATAGTCCCAGTCTTTAAAAACTTCATCTACAATGTTACCATATTTTCTTTTACTGGTTGCAGTCAAATGTTTGCCAGAAATTTCTATTCTATTTGGTGTTGTCCAAGCAATGATCACATGTGTGGGTATTTCCACTTCTTCTATATATTGCACAGTGCTGTGCATGATGTGATCATTACTGGCACCCGGCGTGGCTATATTGTGAGTGTTTGGTACCAACTGCGGCCAAGCTATGCTGCTTTCCTCGCCGCTGGTAAAACTGCAACCATTTACTAATATCTTCATTTTACTTGTAGATAAAAGGATCACGTTTACGCAATTCACGCAACTTGATCCTATACTTGATTTCCAGTTTGATTCTATTGTAAATTTTTCTTAACCAATTCATAAAATCTTTCTTTTAAAAGTGTTGCTGCATCAAAATGCGCCTGTTCCAGTGGGTGCTGGAATGGTCCTATAGGGTATTTATTTTCAATGGCCCATTGATAAAAACCACGAGGTGAGGTTGTATTATGAGATTCTACTGCTTGTGGAAACAAAAACCAATTATCAAATTCTATCATGTTCCACCAACACTGTAGTTGCGGATCATTTTTGTAGGCAAACACAATATTGTCAGTGGCAGTAAAAATAAAAGGTATGTGATTTGATTTCAAATACCATTGCAAAAGTAAAATATTTTTGACCGTGGTGTAGTGTTGAAACCATTGTACATCCACATGTTTTATAAAAAATTTACTAAACTCTTGTACCATGGGTCTGTTTGTGTCAGGATAGATGCTGATTGACGCAAATGGACTGTCTGGGCTGTTGACATCGTAACTGAAAGGAAATTCAAACCGCGGGGGAAAGGTCCATGCTACAACCACTGCTAGATCTTTTTTTTCTGTCATAAGTTGCTGGCACTTGTTGACAGTCATTCTCAGAATAGCATCATTGGCATTTCCTGGTCGCGCACAGCACACATAATCCATACCATGCCATGCTGCAAGCAAAGCGGTAAATGTCAATTGACTGTCACGAGTGCTGGCAATATTCCAATCCTGCAGTTCATTGCCATGAACAAAACTGTCACCTCCGGCTACTAAAATCATATCCTGGTTTCATCATTTGTATTTGCATTTGCTTGTAATCGTGATCGCTCCAGCAGTATTCGTATATTTTTTTGGTGCCATTTACTTCGATACTGTAGATATCCAAATGATCACTCAGTGAGTCCCATATTGCGAATTTGTCCGTAGTTCCAAATGATTTTTTTAAATCAATTTGTCCGATAGACAAATATCCATTACTGAGCGTGGGATCATCAGGGTCTTTGCCATTGTCAATCATCCAGGATCTAAATTCGTCTATGTGCGCACGAAACCAAGGAGTATCTGGATCTTCATATACTGTGTCCTTGCCCCACTCAACATCAAATTCACCACTGTAGTATTGTAATTGGGTTATTGCCTCACACACTGTGTCATCCAGTTGTGGAGCATTTTCATCTCGGAACACTTCAAAAAAAGTTTTGCCAATCTGAGTCCAATGCATATAAACTCCACCCAGCTTTCTATCAAATTTATTTTGTAAAAAACCCTGTCTATGCTGATCGGTAAGATTGTATCTTGGTGCATGCAACCATGTGGTAATTTGACTGGGTCTAATCCAGTCTGGTACATATTTCAATTTTTGCTGGCTGATAATTAAATTTTCAATTTCGTGGCACAGATTGTTCAGTTGTCTTATGGCATACTTGGTTTCATAGTCAGCAATCTTATAATACTCACTGAGATTCCATACAGTGCCTTGCAGTATTTCAAAATGATTGTGCAGTCTGTTCATGGCCGACTTTTTGGCCTGTAGGCCAAGATGTTGGCAGTAATATTCCTCGCTTTGAAGATTTTTTTTGTATCCCTTGTGTCCTACATCGTATTCCTCGCCGAATCTCACAACATCCGGAGTGAAATAATCTTCAATCACGTATGATTCAAGGCCATGATTCTGCCATGCAAAAGTGGCATTAAAACAATTTATTTGAAAAATAGCTTTATTTACTTCTTGACAAAGATATTCAAGATTGCGCTGTGTTTTCGGAAAACCCATAAAACAAAAATTTTTTTCCAACACATTGTTTGATTGCAATAGGTTTTCTAGTGCCACTATCCAATCTTGTGCCAATTGATTATCACTAGGTTCTATGTTGTAATCAATTTGATCTTTGTAATTTAGCGGATTACGTAAAACAATTTTAACCAATGGCCTGCCACCACTCATATACATCTGGTCTCCGTGATAAAATTTCTTCCATTGTGACAGATTGATGTCGCATAGACTCTAATTGTAACACACGAGCCTTGCCTCGAGCAATACCTTTTCTATATTCCGCTTTCCCATATTGCTCTTGAAAGGTAGGGCGTGTTTTGAGTTGAACCAGTATATCCTTTAACGCACTATTTCCGTCACCCCACAAGGAAGACTTTTCGGTAGTGATTATTATTTCATCTATCCAAGGATTTAAAATATCCCTGGGTAGGGCTAAAGGTGACATAACTATGTCCGGACTAAAACTAAAGACAACCTTTGCTAAGATGTCAACGCCCAAATCGTTACCCAACTGCTGTATATTAATGACTTCAAACATACCCGGAAGGGTAAGCGTGAAATCCAATCTCATTTGACGCGAGTGTCGAGCAATCGCAACTCCTGCCTTAAAGTGCTCAAGCCATGTTTGATAATTAAGGCCTGTTCTGATATATTCTCCAATTGAGCCTGTGCCGTCGATACTGGCACAAATTTGCCAATCTCGCAAATAAGCAAGTATATCTTTATAAAGATTAACACCTCTATAATCAATGAGGCTGAGATTAGTATTGTATCTAGCATAAACATGTGGTCCATCTCCCAATTCTATGATTCGCTGCATGTACCGCCAATGTTGTTCATACATCAACGGTTCGCCACCTACCCAATACACTTCTTCAACACAGTGGCTTTCTACTGCTGCTGCAAACTCGGCTTCAACTTGAGTGGTCTGGAACTGTTCAATCTGTTTCTTGATTTCAGGCTTCATCCAATTGTTTTTAGAATCTGACCAGTCAATCATCTTGTGTTGTCGTTGTTCGCTTTCCCACGAACTCGACAACATGTCACCGCACATTCGGCATTTGAAATTACATAGATTGCTAAACCTATAATCCCAACTTACAGGTGTCATTGTGGTATGTCCTGTATGGTTGGTAGTTGCTAGTACTTGTTCATACTTATGTGCAAACAAATTCTTAAAATAACTACGGTAAACATCGGTGTTGAGTAATCGATTATTGCATACTTCGCACTCGGGCAGTGTTTCGCCAGCCATCATGCGTCTACGCACCGATCGCATGTGATCTCCGTTCCAGTGTTCGTCCAATGTGATAGGTATATACTGCCCAGTGCCGGTGCTGGTATCAATATATTGTTGAAAGTTTTGTGCTGGCTCTCTGCTGGCGCAGCACATTCTTCGTTCGGTTTGTGGGCTCAAATAAGTATGAGTCCATGCGGCCATACACAGAGTTTCTGGTTTATTCATATCCCATTGCTCGAGCTATTTCTGCATGAGTATGTGTAAAATTTTGAGAACGGTGAATGTCTGCTTTGCGCATTTTATTTCTAAACTGTTTACCATCACTGCCCGAGCCATTATTGATAAACTGAATGATATTGTCAATTTCTTTTTTGTATCGAAGTGTTTTCCAGTCAACTCGAGATAATTTTTCAATCACCAACTGTTTGGCTTCCGTAGTCATATTTTGAATACTCATTTCAGGTGGACTGTGTAGCATATTGAAAAACACATCACCAAAATTTTTTGTATCTGCCCAATCAAGAAGTTCATCCAGGTAATAAACATTTTGCACATTTACTGTGAAACACAACTGAGTGGTGATATTGGGATATTTGTTTTTCAATTCATGCACATTGTCAACAATTTGATTGGCCTGATTCCAATTGGCACCATATCTTTCATATTCAAATCTTGCACCCACGTTGTCAATGCTGAATGCAATATCAACTCGACCAAAGTCTTTCCATAACTCAACTAAATCTTCGGGCCATTGTGTGGCATTGGTATTATAGTGTATGTCAATGTTTTTCGAATATCCCAGTGAGACAGCACTTTTTAGTAGCTCGATATGTTCCTTGATCAACCACGGCTCGCCGCCTGTAAATTCAAAATACCGTACCTGCGGCAGCAGTTGATCAAGACTGTTCCAAAAATTTGTATCAGGATTTCTAGGCCAAGCACCTTTTTTCAACCACTGATATGCTATGTGTGTGATTTTATCAAAATTTTCAGGCATGTATTTGAGTTCTTCGTCGGCCCATTTGCTGCTGGACCATGACCCACAAATTCTGCATTTCAAATTGCAAATGTTGCCCAATTTTAAATCAAGGAACCATAATTGATCTGGTTTATTGTTTTGCCAATCTACTTGAGTATAAAGTTCTTTCAATCTTAATTTACTGTTGATTCTTTTACTGGTTCTTCCGGCAGCTTCTTCGTCCCAACACAGTTTACAGGTGTCAGGTTTGGCACCATCTCTAAACTGTTGGCGTAGATTTTGCATGTATTCACTCTGATAAATTGTTTGCAAACTGTCCGCATTTAAGTCGTATTTTTTTCCTGTTGTATCTGTTATTTCATTTCTGGCCAAGCAACAGGGTCTAGTGGTGCCAATTGGACTAGTTTCTATACTGATCCAGGGTAACATACAAATAGTGTCAGGTAATTTCATTTTAATTTTGTAAGTATGGAAAAATGCTGCGCCAATTGGTATTTCGTCTACGATCTAACTCATCTAAATAGATGTGCAATCGTTTGATGTCTTTTGTGTTGTTTTGCTTGACCTGCTGCAATTGTTTTTGTAAACCCTGCATTCTGGGTATGGCTTCTTGCTGATGTGTGGTTCGAGATGGCATGACCTTGTAAATTTGATCAAACGTTTTTTCCCATTTGGCATAGGCAAATGTTTGTGGATGTTGATACATGGCCGGACCTGTATAAAATTGAAAATAGTGTCCAATGTGTTTTTTCACACTGTATGTGTTGACTTTGTCTATCAAATCCGGCATTGAATGCATGGTCAAGCAGGTCAAAGTTTGATTGACATTTAATCGTAACCAATTTGACTGTTCACTGGCCCAGCCCAGTCGTTGCTCAAATTTGGCAAGATTTAGACCAAATCGGGCATATTCAGCTTCTGGTCCCCAACAGTCGATACTGGCTGTCAAATCAAAATATTTTATGTGATGATATTTTTGCAGCTCCTGTATGCGGGCGGTATAGTGATTCCATAATTTATCAGGCACGTTGAGATTGCTAAACACACAAAGCTCTAGATCGGGACAAGGTATTTTTTCAATTATGTCTAGCACTGAGGTAAACAATTTTTCCTGAAGAAAAGTTTCTCCGCCTAACAAATGCAATCTACGCAACGTAGTAATATTTTTTTCTAGCCATGAAAGAAATTTTTCAAAATATTCGGCTGTAGTGTCTGGCACATTATATACTGGTATGGTGACTCCGTCTTTGTTGAATGCACCAAATTTTTTATTCTCTTCGGCGATTTTTGAACTCAACGAATCATTGCAATATGTGCATTGTAAATTACAAGTGTTTTGTGCAAAAATTTCCACAATTCGCGGCGATACAGTGATGGCACTTGGATCGTGTGCCAATTCTGGTGGAGTGAGTCCCGCTATTTCTAGATTGTGCATTCTGTCACTGAAACCGCCTGCCTTTTCTATATCTTGACAATATTCACATCCACCTGTTGGCCATTTTCCTTCCAGCATCAACTTTCTATCATTCAACTTTTTTGGAATGTTGTGAAAGTTATCAAAATCATCTAGTCTAAATCTATTTGGTTGTACTCTATGACAGCTGGCAGTAGATAATTGATTGAGATAAATTGTACTCCAGGTCCACTTGCTTTGACAACTGGTAGCAGTTCTAATAGGAAATTTTGTCCCTTGTTTTTGTAATTGATTTTGTAAATTTACTAATTCTTGATTGACTCGATCATTGTTGGTTTTTTGTCCGCTCACAAAATGTTCGTATGATGGCCAATCCTGCCCAGACAGGTTGTCATAACTTTGTTTGGTTATATACAAAGACCAGTTCATGTGTATTGAATACTTTCAAATTCTGGAAAAATTTGCCAAAAGTTTTCATTTCTGATTGTGTCCAATTTATTAGTTCGATCTTTGAACAAATGCCACTTGTCACTGGCATTGTTGTTTTTCATAATACTGATCAAACTTTTGAAGCCGGTACTAGCACGTTTCAAACTGTCTCTGGGTTCTAACCATTCCAGATGTTTTTCGTATGCAGGAATGACCACTTTGTGTTTGAAGTAGAGTGGCAAAACATCTATTCTATACCAGTCTGGACTTTGACAAACGTTTATATTCCAATCTTGCGGTTGAATTAGACCTTGATCTACCCATTCCTTGTGAAAATCAAGCACATGCAACACGTTCATTGCACTCACTGTGCTACTCACATAAAAATCCACATGTGGCACTTCTTGCATCATGCGTTGTCTGTTAGCCACAGTCTGTGTCCAGTCAGTGCCTTTACGAATCAGTTCGGCTCTGGATCCACTGGCATCAAGACTGGCGCCCACACTGACATTTTTGAAATGTTTCCAATAATCAAAAACATGTTTATCCTTGTATTTCAGCTCGCTGAAATTGGTATTATACTGAATGCGCACATTTGTTTTTCCAAGTTCGATCAATTTCTCTAACATGAAATAGTGCTCTTTCATTATTAAAGGTTCGCCTCCGGCGAAATAAACCTGTTCAAGATATGGAATATGGGGGAGCATTTGTTCGAGCATTGCATCTTCATCTCCTGCAGTATACTCAACTCTGGCCATTTCTCTTCCCAACACATCGGGTCGACGATTATAAAGTTTGACATGATCGTTATACCAGTTGCTACTAAAAATAGGTCCGCAACTGCGACAGCTAAAATTGCAAAGATTACTAAACCTAACATCCCAATACCTCAATTTAAATTCCGGATGCGAGCCATCTGATTTGGTCAATTTGACTTCGTCTATAAGGTGTCCGTAATTGCGATTACTATCGTTGCGCATGCTGAAAGCACCGTGTTCTTCTTGCTCGTAGCATTTGGTGCATTCTTTGCAAGGTCGGTCTTCCAGCATGTTTTGACGCATCATTCGGAACCCATCTTGATTCCAAATTTGCTCCATGGAACTGTGTCGTAGATCACCAACTGGATGATGATATTCGCTAAGACAACAGGGATATGCTCGGCCGTCCGGGAACGCATGCATGTGTACCCATGGCAGCATGCAAAACGTCTTGCTGGCAGTAAGCTTGTACCATTGATCCTGATCCAGCTTGTCTTTTTTTATAAAATAAGGAGCACGTTCATTGTAATCAAATCCGCGATCGTAAAATAAATTTGTCATAATGAATTGTACCAATTCTTCAATGTAGGAAAAGTGTCTATAAAACTTTTTTCTCTACGAATATCATACTGATGAAAAAATCTTTTGAAATCTTTTTGCAGCACTGTCTGTTCGGCTGCACCAACATGTGGAGTTTTGACCACATCAAGATAATCAATCAAGCGTTGCACATGATTACGCTCGTGCTCATGTAGCCATTCTGTATTGTTGGCCGCTAACCAAGCTTCTAAATTGTTTTTGTGTCTGGTTCGTTCAACATCAGGCAATACCAATGCGCTTTGAAATGAGGGAAATCTTAAAATATTTAGTGTAAAATTGGGGAAATTTTTACCGTAGCACCGTTTCCACTGCACCATGCAATCTAGAAACTCCGGCAAACTTTCCAAACACAGTGCATTGACGGTACACATTATGTGCAGTCCACGCAGTTTTTGACCTGCATGTGTATCGCATATGAGTTCTATACTATTAGTCCAATCGTCCCAAACCAATCCGTCTCTAATATATTCTGCGTGATTTCCGACAGCTTCGTTACTAGTGTATAAGTCAATGGGTGAGTCCACACTTGAAAATAAACGATCGATATCAACTTCGGTTCCTAGGTTAGAATTTATTGCCAATCTAGTATTAGATCGGCCTTTGTTTTGTTTGAACCAATCTAACAACTGCCATGTGTATCCTGACATGAGTGGTTCGCCACCGGTAATACGCAGTTCATCTAGTGTTTGATGTAAGTCTGATTCCCACCACTGGAAGAAGGCATCAACATATGGATTTGATTGACCAAATTTATACAACTGCGCACTATCATGGCCATGAGTAAAGTGATTCCTACCGTCAGACTCAAGCTCCAGATATGGCCCATTTGTGTTGATATCTTTGACCCAAGAACTACTGAATGCAGGATTACAATAAGAGCAAGCAAACTGACAAGTACGGTCAAAACTGATTTCAAGAGTACGAAGATTGAAATCTTCTGTGGCTGAGGTTGTGAATGCAAGATCAAGATCCTCCTCTGAATAAATTTTTGATTTATAAACCCTATCACTAATTGCATCTTTTTCCTCCATTGATTCTATTTTCCAACAGTACTCACACCCTGCAGGTTTTTCACCTTTTAGCATCATCTCTCGTTCTAATTTTTTTTGCGGGGTATTATGTATTGCTGTAGGATTAATAGGTATAACTTTTTTGTCAATTGCATGTGGCAGTGGGTGATGACAACTTGTAGTCATACCAGAACCTAACCATATAGTCGCATTATACCATTTTGCCAAACAAAAAGATGGGCTATATGAATTTATATAATCTCTAATTTCTCTATCGGTTTCACGACCGGGCTTGTTTAAACTCATTGTATGTCTTTTTTTAACTTTGATTGTTCGTACGCCAAGCGTCTTGATTCTGTCCACGGAATTCCTTTTCTTCCAGGTTTGCCTTTCATTATAGCCGACCGTTTCGCTTTTTCTTCATCTGTCTGTTTTCTACCCAATGAACCGGATGATTTTCCTTTTAATGATTCTGCTCGTTTTTTAACCAGTTCTTCTGGTTGTTTTCTACCGGATAACGCAGCCGATACTCCTGGATTTTTTCTACCAGTTAGTGCTGCTGAAGTTGCAGGTCTTTTTTGCCCTGTAACAGTTTTGACTCGTTTTTCTATTACATCTTGTGGAACTTTTCGCCCAGTTAATGCTTGCGATACCCCTGGATTTTTTCTACCCCGCATTGCATTAGATCGTTCTATTCTAACTTTTTCGTATGTTCTACCATTAATGATTTTTTTATGTGCATTAGCAAGTCTCCACGCTGCGTGAATCATTTTGTATTTTGCTTCGCCAACTGTCATTTTTGTTAATAACCGATGACATATAAAATGTTCCCTTGCCGTTAATGCTGCAATATTACTAATCTCGTTTGTTCCGCCCAAACTTTTTGGCACAATGTGATGTTTTTCAATGTAAGCACTTAAATTTCTTTGGCTAGAATTATTGATTATTGCATAGTACCATTTAAAATATTTGTTCTGTATAAACATAATAATCTCCATTATTACATTTATTTATCAATATTCCACCAATATTCACATCATTGATTTTGGGCATGATATCTGCATTCATCCCAAAATTCTCGCATTTCAGGAAATGTGTTCAAAAACCAGGTTCCGCGTCTTTTGTCGTGTTCGTTAAAGAAAAGATAAAAGTCAGCACGTTGTATTGTAACATAATCTGTATCTAATTTGCTACCTTCTCGCATCCAATCAAGTACTCGTTGCATTCTTTGCACTTCGTAGTCTTTGAATCCTTGAAATGGACGTTCGGGTGTTTCCAAATGTTCCTTCATCCAATCAACCACATCCTGTAATCGGCTGGCATACACCGGCGGCAGTATCTGTAGGCTCTGCCACGTGGGTGTACGCAGTATTGGTGTATCAAACCAAACTCGTTGGTATGTGGTGCTGTGATATCTTCGCAAGGCTAGAACAATTTCCAATTGTTGTTTAAGACCCAACACACTAAGATTGTTCATTGTTATGATAAATGTGAGACTGTTACGATAGGGAATATGACGTAAAAAGTATTCGACTCTGGCCAATACTCGGTTGAAATCCATGCCATGTCTTATGTATTCAGCATGCTTGGCTATTCCGCTGTCTAGGCTCACATACTGCATGAAATGTTCAATATTGGTGTTGCACAATTGGCTGACATAAGCAAAATACTGTTGCCATAACTTTTCCTCCACACTGAAGTTGCTGGTCACATCAATGTGCAAGTCGGGTTTGGGAAATGCCAATACGTAATCAAACACTCGATACGTGTTGCGATCCATCAAGGGTTCGCCACCGGTCATACGGAAGTGTTTTAATTTTGGATACAGACTTGGCCACCATGCCCAGAAAGCATCCACAAAGGGGTTATGTTCTCGATGAGGTATAGGACGTCTTCGACCAACAAAATGGGAAGGATCATTATGGCTAACGGAGTTGGGATAACCTCCATAACGTCTAATTTCATCATCCCAACTGCTACTAAACTGGGGACTACAATAGGAGCACTTAAGATTACAAGCATTATTGAAATTGACTTCCACATAGCTTGGTATTGCATCTTCATCACCTGTTGAATTCGTGATTGTTTCAAAATGTTCGGCTGCCCAGGGCTCACCCGATCTGTAGTGTCTGTCACTCAAATTCCCCAAATCTTCTTGTGTCCAACAATAGCTGCATTCTTGCGGACGCTCGTTGCGTAACATGATTTTACGCTGCTCTTTTTTGTAAGGTGTGTTGTGTAATGCACCTGGATTGTCCTGTAAAAGTGTGGCGTCTATTTCATGCAAGGGCGGATGATAGCAACTGTTGGTCAATCCTGTGGGAAGATGTAAGCTTACCTGCTGCCACTTGGCAAGACACAAACCTTCTCCCAGCTTCTCTCGCATGTGCTCGGCCGCAGATAAAAAATTACTTTTGGTCATTGATTTGCATATATCCTAGACAAAGCCGACTGCTTGAACGGCAGTAGGTCAAATAATGATTCATTTCTGATTTTATCTGCCATTAAAATATTAGACATCAAGAGTACAAATGAAGATTGATCGTCGTTGTTAGATGCCACACTGATCGCCAAATCAATTTGATTGCTGTATTTGGGAAATTCTGCTTTGCATTTATTTAATATGTTCACACATTGGGCAGCCAACTCATCGGGTAAAACATTAAGTGTGTAGTAGTGCGGATCAGTCAATTGCGTAATATGCACAAATAAATTATTTTCTTCTGCATATTTTAGTACGTCTGGTAAAAACCACACAGATATAGCACTGAGAGTATAGTTTAGTGTGACCGTGACATTGGTCTCATTGAGATACATAGCGATGTTGTTAGAAACTGTAGACCAGTCGCCACCGGATCTTATGAAGTCAAATGATTTGCCAACAGCATCTACACTTACACTTATTTCCACATTTTTGAATTTTTTCCATATATCAAAAGCAGAAATATTCTTGTAGGTGGTAACTGTCAAATTTGTATTATATTTCAATCGGATTTTGTGTGCCAGATCAAGTTGATCTAATTTTTGTAACAGCATCCAATGATCCGGATTCAGTAGTGGTTCTCCTCCTGCAAAATATATTTCTTTCAAATGTTCAGTCAAAATCTCATCAAAATTCACAGGCAATTCTGATTTTATGATTGACACCTTGGCACCCAACTCTGATGCCCAACTGCTGCTGGCATGCGGGCCACATGTTCTACATTTCATGTTGCATAGAGTTGAATTTCTAAAATCTAAATGCTGTACATGGTCGCCGCTGAATTGATTAAAAAATCTTTTATAACTGCTCTGCGGATATTTCACGCACTGTGTGCAAGGAGTCGGAACTTCGTCTGTTTGTAAATCAACAAATCTGTTTTTGTCATTTAACAATTCAATTGGTTTACTGTAATTTTTAATTACACAACAGGGTGCTATTCTACCATTGGGCAAAATAGTAATTGCATTTGTTATTGCTTTGCAATTAAACTTTACCATCCTTCTATCCTGCGTATAACATCAATTTCGGTCATCATTATTTCACTGTTTCTTTGTCCCATACTGTAATGATGCTTGAAGAATCTGCTTTGTTCTGCGGTGTATGTAACAATAGGCAGTCCTAGCCTTTTGGTCAGTGCTTCGTGGATGCTGTTACAGCCTTCTTGCGGATCTTCTTTGCTAAAACTGGACCACAGAATTTCCAAGGTGTCAAAATCTTGAACCTGGTGATAGTCCCATCCTTCCAGCATGATCATGAATGTACCCAGTCTGGCTCCGTACATGGCCCAGTAACCGTTCTCCACATCGGCACCCACACTGTGCCATATGCAAAGATGATCGTAATTTCTTCGATTGACACCCTCCTCAAATTCCGCCAATGTGGGCTTATGACCCCTATTGAGACACATCTTGACACCTTCTCTGAAACCGGCACGCCAGGCCTGTTTGGCACTACCATTGGGATGGGTTGTACTATAGCAATTGTGCATAGCGGTATACTTGGGATCAAAACAAAATTCCACAGCAGTTTCTTCGTCGCCAAGACTGGCTTCGTGTGTGCGCATACGATTAACAAAGTCTCGAGTCCAACAACTTACACCACCATTACCATAACGCAGGCCATTGACAACGTTACGTGCCTTCCACCTAAAAACGTGATCGTTATTTCTTTCATCCAGCGATAGTTGTAGGTTAAAAAATTCTGGATCCGGAATATTGTCTCCATCAATAAGTACAAAACGGTCTGTGTTGCTGGCGGCGGCGGCTGCTTTATGCGCAGCATCAGACCCTTTAACTCCATCAACTCTCTTTGCCCATGGCACCATGTTTTGAATCTGGATCCAAAATTCTTCTTTTTTGGGTTCATCGTAAGTTAAAAAAATACAATCTAAATCTGCTATGTCAATGATTTGTTTGGTCATAATAATCTATGTCTTGATAATGTTCACCTGCAACAAGTGCAATTGCTGCGTGGCCTCTTACTACAGGTTGTCCCTGGATACTTTTGATCAGTCTGTTTTTATGTATTGTGGTTGGATCTATGATCTTGAGCGTGCCGTTGACAACCTTGAGTAAATTGGTATTGGTTCTATGAAAAATATCAGGATCATGTAAAACTATATATTTTCCTTCTGGGTGCCCTGTTTCCCATAAACCTATAATACTACCATCGTCATTGTAATACAATCTGTATTCTTTAACCAACAGAGGACGTTGTTTTTCCATTTCCTCTGCAAGTTCTAATCCTTTAACAAATTCCTGCCACGGATCTAAAGTAGTCATACATTTCCCCAGTTGGAAAATCTTTCTCATGGTAATGCACAGGATGATACTGATTAATGTTGTTTACTCGTATCATGCCATGATCGAACTCGGTTAAAAATGTCTGCTGAAATTGTGCCGATTCTGCATACCCATTGATAGCCGGTTTCATGTGTACAAAATTAACAAAATCTAAACTGGGCAACGTGCAAAGTTCTCTACCTACTATTTCTGCTGCCAGTGCATACACCGCATCTGTGGTGGGATATTGATCTCTACAATTTGTCAAGATGGTCTGTACCACTGACCAGTTTTCAAAAATACCAGCTGCCACTTTGAAAAAATCTGCTGCGGTTTGACTGTAACGAAAATACATGAGACCGTTATACACATCAGGCAAATTGTTGTCATCAAAAAATTTTCTATATTGACGACTTGTGGCAGTGCGTTGTTGATAATCTTTACAACCCCAACTCAAAAGAATATCTCGTAATCTAAAAGCTTGCCACCAATGATCAATGCTAGTTGTAAAAAGCAAGTCACTTTCCAGCTTGCATGTTTCTTTAAACGGACTGAGCCAAAATGCCTGTGTTTCTAATCCATATGGTCCCACTGTGCTGGCCGGTGTTTCTATTATGTAATCAAATGCTTTTTTGTGATAGTCTTTAACCTGTCGATTGGTTTCTGGATCCAGTATGACCGCATAAGACTTTACCTGCTGTGTGGCCTTGACATTCAATGCCTGCAAATAAGCCAACTCAAGATAATCAACATCGTGGGTGTTAACTGCCACTGTCAAAAATCCTTGTTGTTGTTTGTGATTCATAACTGTTTTACAAATTGATCAAAATTGTCACCAAGCAAATATTTTTTGCTCATGATATGCAAGTTGGTACGGGGAACCACATAACCTCTTTCTTGATCGCGAATGATCACACTGTGATCTGTCAACTGCATGGATTCTATAGTTTGATCCACAGTCAACATTGTACCAGGAATTGTGTTTGTGCCTGCACGGTACCCATTGAGTATGTAATCGGCCATGGCAAATGCATAATCGTTTCTGTAATTTCTCTCCCTCACATTGAACAAATTAAAATAATAACTGTAGTTGTTTTGAATACGTTTGATCAAATCAAAAAACAATTTGGCACGTGTGGTTTTACGAAAAGCAAACACTGTTGCCCATACAAATGGTAAACTGTTTGGGCCCATAATATTTGGCCATTCTTGAGTCAACGCACTGCTGTGTCTCTGTATCACGTAATCCCAACTGCAATCAAATATTTTAGAAAGTGTATTATCAAGCACCAAGTAATCTACATCAATTACTATGGTTTCATCATATGGACTGAGATCATATGCCATGTATCTGTCTAAATTGTTCCATGAAACAAATTTCTGCTGATCAATATCAAATCTAAAATTCTGTTCACTTGCGCTGCCAGTTATTATCTTGTAAGGAATATTTAGAATCTTGCTGGCAACAGGCAGAGTACGATTGGCAATTTCTACATAATTGGTATCTGCAGTATTGGTGGCAAAGGCCAATATTCCTCTAGAGTTTTCTGATTTGTTTGAGTTGCTCGTATTCATTGTGCCATCGATTCATAACTTTGTGATAATGCTGTTGTGCAGTAATCAAAAATGAATCTTTATCAATTTTGATTGGATTGTTGTAAATGTCTTCCAAAAATATTTCTTCCGAAGGCCATGTTGACACAAATGCAAACAGTTCAGGTGTCAGATAAAACATACCACCATTATGAGTAATGTGTAGATCTGTTTTGATCTTTTCACGTAATATTTTTTTGTTTTTTTGAAAATCTGTTGCCAATCGCACTTGCTGCACTAGCTGATCTATATCTGTCATGGGTATAAATGTAGAAACTGGTTAGCATACATTGTACACTAACCAGCGTTGGAAATGCAACTTATTTTTACGAACCCTGTCTTGTGACAGTGACTGCGCCCCAGGTGTTGGCTATATTGGTAACTTCAGGATAGGACACATCAACTGTCACAGTCGGAGTCACACTCAATGAGTCATTGATCGATACCCCACCAGATCCTTGTGTAGAATTAATTGTGGCCCAAAAACTTATGATATCACCATTGTCATTGAATGAACCACGTGTGCCGTTGGTTCTTACTGCAATGGTACCTGTATCGGTTGTGTAACTGGAAGTGGTACTGGTAATAGACACCACTGTGATATTGGCAATAGTGAGATTGTAATAACCTGCTGTGGTCAAATTTGTACCCAGTGTGCCGCCGGTACCAGTTCTACCACCATTGGTATTGGCACCAAAAATTGCTATTCCACCTAGATTGTCAATCACAGCTTTGGCTGCCACAGAACGTGCTACAGCATCAGAAGTGGCTGTGATATTAAATTTTAGTCGACCACCTGCATTGAAGAAAAATCTTGCCTTGTCAGGACTTTCGAATGCCACATTAGCACCAAATGCTCTTGTAATTGTGGCACTAGTAGATCCTGAAGTCCAAGCACTATACGCTGTCAATGAATTATGATTTGCAATCACAGCCGAGTTGGTGGCAAAGATCATTCTATCGTCATTTAATCTGTTAATGGCAGTAGGAAGACCACCAGAATATCCAATTATCTGCCCGGCTGTGTTGGCAGTCAAACCCGAAGAACTATTCCTAATGTGCAAATTTGCACTGTTTACTGTGTTGACCAAAGATGCCCATTGTGTAGCTGTCACAGTAGATGATACCGAAACATTGCTGATAGGTGTTTGACCGTATCCTCTACTGTTTGCACCCCATGCCCAGACAGCATGTAAAGTGCTAGGATTGACACTGGTGTTGGCACCAATCAAATTGTTGTAATCGGTTGCTTCAATTAGGTTGCCCTGTGCATATGACATTGTTGATTCCTTAACTGTTCAGTTTGACAATGGCCTCTACTGTGCCTTCGTTATTGTCATATTTATCTTGAAGTGATCTTCCAATAACATTCCAAGGAGTCAATTCATTTTTGCTGGCCGATCGAGCTAAACCATTTCCAGCCGACACCAGTCTATCACCTTTTTTGATTTTGCCAACTACTCTTACCGGCACACGACCACTTACAGCTACCGGTGGATGTGTTTCGTTGGATCCTGCACCGTCGTTCATAAGGTAGGCAGCTCGTGTGCTAATCACTCCGAACACATCCTCACTCAAATCGTCCACCACGGCTGTGATTTCGGCGGCACCGCCTAGAGCAACCACAGTACCAGCATCATACGGACGATCGGCTTCAAAACGTTCTGCCAAGTCAGCATACTGGGCTGTAATACTGGTTCCTCTAAAAGTGCCGGCCCATACATTGCTCCACCATATTGACGGAGTACCTAGGCTATATGTCAAATTGGCACTTGCCACAATGTTAGCAGCAAAGGTACTTGTACCGGTACCGCCTCCCAACACAGTGTCTACATAATCTTTTGTAGCTAGTGAAAACCCACTTGACGCCGCAGTTGGGTTGGCATATGCTTCGGCTAGTCCTGATATAGCGTTACCCAGCAAGAATGGAGTATTTACACTGGCTTTCTTTATACTCAATATCAAATTACCATTATTGGTAACATTGCGCAAGGTTATGTCTGACCCACTCACAAAGCCTTCAAAATCGCTATCAGTGCCAAATTTTAAACCTGTGTCGTTGGCTAAAACCAACGATCCATTGATTGTACCGCTTTGATCATTGCGTAAAAAATTACCGGCCGGTGTTGATACACCGCTGTAGTTCAAATTGTTGGCCACATCAGCATTACCGTAAAATGCCTGACTTAGTGCTGTGCTTAAATTAAGTCCTCTATTGATAGTGGCAAATCCACTTACAGCCGTAGTAAAAGTTGCTTCTTTACTCCATATACCAACCAAAGTGTTGTCAATAAAAAATTTTAGAACCACATATGTTGCAGCTGGTGATATGGAAACAATGGTGTCTGGAATGGCACCTGTGTTACCAGTGCTAGACGTACCAGCTGGGCCAATCACTGTCCAGCTGCTTCCGTTCCAGACTTTCAATTGACTGTTGCTGCTGTCCCACCACTGTTCACCAATTACTGCTGTACCAGTATAACTGCTGCTGGATGTGATCATGGAGATCACTTTCCAGGCCGCAGAAGCTGTACCTTTCACAGTGGCAGTGTTCAATTTGATGTAACGTCCTGAGGAATCATACCATAGCTGCCCTGGTAAAGGGGCAGTGGGCGCCGAAGTTTTGGCAAAATTCTCCATTAACTGAACAAAGTTCTGATTGAGAAATACACCGTACCCGGGATAATTTTTTCCTACTAGAGTCAAACTGGAGTTAGTTTGATCGATTGTACCGTCAGTTAAACCGCCTGATATCAGTGCAGTTCCATTTGACAGATTTATATTATAAGCCATTTAATACTCTCCAATTATCTTATTTATCTACCTACAATTACACTCGGCCAGCAAGTATTTCAATCACACCAGGTCCAGTTGATTCGTGATTTTGCAAAGCTTTGCCTATCACAGTGCCAGGTTTGGGATCGTGTGATACCTTGGCATGCCCGGGCACTGAAGATGTGACCAGCATGTCTCCAAGTGTTACCACTCCTGTCACTTTGCAAGGAACTCTTCCTTGAAGCGCAATGCAGCTTTTTGTGCCAGGCAACGAGTGATTCATTACAAAAGCAGGGTCTGTTGTGACTACTCCAGCAACTTTGGTATCATTTTCTACGGTTGATTCTGTAACTTCGTGTGCGCCGCCAAATACCAATACTGTGCCAGGTTGATATTCTTGGTCACTGGCAAAATTTTCTGCCAAGTCTGCATAATTGGCTTCAAGACTGGCATTTGTGCCCAATACCCACTGTCCTTTAATTGTGACAGGAGTGGCTGTGTCCGAGGAGCCTTGTGCAGACAACACCGTAACTCCGCCTGGAGTTCGTAAATTCACTGCCACATTGCCTGTGCCAGAATTGGTCAAAACCAAATTGCCATTTAGCAAAATTTCTTTTGAGTTTACTGATCCGGTGCCCGAACTCAATCCAGATAAATTGCTTGACAATGATCCAATGTTGCTTTGCATTGTTGCCACATTGCCTGTCAAAGTGTTGATTGAGGTGGCCTGACTGGCTGCATTGGCGGTGAGGCTGTCTACAAAGCTGTCAACATAGGACTTGGTGGGTATTCCTAAATTGTTGGTTGCATTGCCTGACACAGTAATTAAACCAGTTGATCCTTGCACATTGAGAATTCTAGTGCTGACACCGTTTACATTGGCAAATATAGCAACATTGGCATTGAGTGTTCTGTTTATTAAATTGGTTGTGCCGCCCAATTCTTGTATTTCAAAACCTTGTGTGCCAATCAACAAACTTCCAAGTATGGCACTGTTGCCTTGAATTGTTGTACCAATTGATTTCCAGCTAGTGGTGGTCGAGTCATAAAATTTAACTACAAGATTGCCGGTATCATACCACAATTGACCGTTGATGGGATTGGCAGGACTGTTGTTGAACGCAAAATTTTCTAACAATCGCACAAAATTTTCATTTTGATTTTCTCCGTAATTGGAAGCCAATCTACCCAAAAGCACCAAACTTGTACTGGTAGTATCTTTGGTACCATCTGGAATTACGATTGCTGTGCCATCGGTTTTGTTAACGAAATAGGTCATTTTTTTTATCCAATACTACTCAAGTTAGTCAAAGTTTGTATTCTAACTGTGTAATCAATTTGAATCAATCTGTTCAAACTTTTTTGAACTGGATGGAATATCACATGAGTTAGAAGTTTTCCGGTTGTTGTCAGTCCGCTTGTGCCATCAATACTTCTTGCTTTGAGCCCTAGTTCGTCAAATGTATAAACTTCATTGAGGTTGGTGCTGTTGTCAAATGCAGCTTGTCCTGATGGTTCACCGTAATCCAACAGACAGCTGATCACCAAATCAGAATAAACTTGGCCCGGCGTGTGCCTTACTTCAATTTTATTTCTGGTTGGATCTGCATTTAATGCGCTGGTGTTGTCAACAATTTTTGCAAAAGTTGGATTATAAAGATTGCTGTTACTGGTGTTTGTGTTTGGTGGCAAATAGTTAATTATACCAGTAGGATCTACACTGGTTCCGCCATTACCAAAATGCATTTCATAAATGTAGCTTTGCCCTTTGTTTGCCAAAGAGTAAGCAATAGATTCTGAAATATTTTCATAATGAATGGCATTTCTTTTGTTTACAAATACTTCTCCACTGTTTGGATCAAAAATCTTTATATGTCCTTGAACATATATTCCACTTTGCTCATTGGGCTGATCCGTGCGTTCGGGTTCAAGATTTGATTTAGATATCATTTGGCTATTTTCTTCCATATCATTATTTATCTGGTCTGATATCATGGTATATAACTAGGCTCCGCTCTGATAAATTGTGCACCAACTGTGGTGCTGTTTTGCAGATTGCTGCCAAATTCTGCCCAAATATTGCTTTGCAAGATTCTCACAGAACTCAATACCACATTACCATTGGCATTTATAGAACCCAATTTGGCTAAATTGGTGATATTTGCCAGTGTACTTGTGATTCCAGTGGTTATACTCACAATATTGATTCTTGTGGCCACATTTGTAGCTGTTTGGAATGTTCCAGTCACAAAGTCCACAGCAACAACATTTGCGCTTGTGACGCTTTGTAATACTCTGGCATTGCCTGTATTGGCAAATTGAGTTATGTAATCTCCAATGTTGGCAGTGATATTTGCGCTGGTTATCAATTTGTAGGTCACGTTTGATGTAGTCTTGATGTTTCCTGTTATAGTGTTAGATACAAATATTTGTGAATTTGGTATGATCTGAGCGCGGCTTGAATCAGACAACAAATTGCCAGACAGCACAACATTAGACATTCCTGTTCCATCCACTGCTCGAGTCAATTGAGTCAATGTGTTGGCCAGTACCGGATAAAGATTAGATCTTGATATGTACACATTGGCATTGGCATACACATTACCTGTTGTCAAATAGTGCGTGGTATAAGGTGCAGTTGGAGTGCCATTGGCAGTGTAATATATGGAAAGACCATCTGTGTTGACCGTGATAGTGGCATCGTTGACTATGTTGGTGCCTTGTAGCAGATTACCATTCACTTTGAATACATTGCCTACAAAAATTTGTACGTTACTTGCAGTCAATTCTGCAGTGTAGCTTGAGCTGTATGCTTTTATAGTAAACTTTACACCACTGACATTTGATTGCACATTGGTGTAAATTGTTCCAATATCAACGTTGACCAGTGTTCCGCTAGCGTAGTTGACATTGGCATTCCAGGAAACTGCAGAAGCAATATCGCTGGGTGTGTAGTGTTGATAGTAATGAATTCTTTCGCCATTGACAAACACAACACCAGGAATACCAGCAGCTGGGTTAGGTTTTGGAAGCTCGTTTATGTTAGCTACAAAAATATATTGATCAGTCTGACTCAGGTTTGCCGACAGGGTAGTGGTGTTGTTTGCACTTATTCTGGTAAACTCAGGATTGCGATTCATGGCATGGAAAACACGGTATCCATAAGTGGCAGTATTTGCCACTGTATTTGAAAATACTCGCATTTCAAGAGCATCAAAAATTCTTCCAGGAATCAATTCTTCTGGTGCATGGCTGTTGTAGGTGTCTACATAGGCGCCGCCCACAATATTGATATCCTCTGGTCGTATGCCTAGTGCAGTATCTTTATAGGTGCTGAAAATATTTGAATCTAATACACCACTTTCTAAATCCAAATAACTAAAGGTGACACTGGAATTGCCGCCTGTTGTCAACTGTTGTACATTTGATGTGGTCAAAATGCCATTGATATAAACAGGTTCTGGCGTACCAACAGTTACTACAGGGTAAATTTGCGAATCTGCACCAATGCTGGTGGTCTGTTGGAACCCAGTGGTAGTATGAACAATGTCAATGAATCTTGAGTTGATTGCATCTTGTAACACAAATGCATTGCCTAGTGTATTGGCCTGTGTGATAATATTGCCAGCATACACTGTGACCGGTTTGTCCAGCTGCATTTTGTAAGTGGTTTCAATTGTGTCACCAGACAATATCATGGAATCGCGATCAACTGAAATAATTTTGAATGTACCGTTGTTTTTGAAGTCAAAGGCGTAGCTGCCTTTGATTCTAACAGATTGATCCACTTCAAATCCCAACTTGACAAAATCGTGCTGCAAAATATTTCCGCTGGTCACTGTCAATCCGGTGTAATTGAAACTGAAACTGTTGCCAGATATTTCAAACGAGTTGGCTGTAAATTCTGGGCCTTTTATCTTGACTCCTGGATAATCTATACCATTCATCAAACTGGAGTATGATTTGGCCGACATTCCTGATGTGGGATAGTAATAGGCCTTGATTCTATCAGTGGCAGTCAGCAGCACATTGCCAGCATCCAGTTTGGTGACTTTGGTATAATCAAATGGTTGTGCAGTTCCGAATTGATTTTTGACCACAAATGTCTCGTTGTTGTATGAGATAATATTTCCGCTTATCACAAACAAGTTGCCGGCTGCTGCATTACCCGACAACACAGTTGGATAAATTTGCACGTTGCTTGCGTTGTATTCAAAAGGTATTACATTTGACATGAATAAAATTCTATCAAATTTAAGCTTTGAGCTTACAGTGCGCACAAGATTATAGCTGACATTGGGCTGTGTGGTGTAGTATTCATTTTTCAGTATTGGATACACTACCGCGCCCGATCCAATACCATTTATTGTAACTGTTGGTGTTGAAGTATACCCGGACCCAGGATTGGTTACTACCAATCCTGTCAATTTTTGTGTGCCAAGATTGACTGTGGCTATGGCAGTGGCGCCGGACCCTCCACCGCCAGATATTTCAACGTTTGGTGCAAGCGAATAATTAAGACCAACATTGCCAATCAAAAAGTCAGTGATCTTGTAAGTGTAATTGTTGTACCAATTTACATATGGTTCTTGAGTGCTTAGAGTATCTGTGTCATCGGGAACTACAAATTTTGATTCGTCAACACTATAAGAGCTAGGTAAATCAAAATCTGTCCAATTGCCGGTGGCTGTGTCTAAACTGTCATAGATGGGCAGATATTCACGCAGTTTGGTTCTATATGGTTTGATTTCGTTTATATAGTTTTCATAAAAGGTTTGATCATCTTTGACATAATTTGGAATTTGTTCTAACTTACGTAAATTATGTAAAACATCAATGAAACTGGTTTTAAAAATCCAGTCCGGTTGTTTCTGTTCGCCTAGTATGAATGTTATCATGGCAAAAAACAGTTCGTTGAACAAAAACAACAGATCATTGATGAAAATTTCGTTATAAACACTGTTGAAAATAGCAGTTAATTCTTTACCAATTTGATTGTCAAATCCTAAAGTTCCAAACAAATTGGTATCAAATCCTGATCCCAGTGATGAATTATAAATTTGTTCATCAAATATCACTGTGGAATTTTCGGCTGCAGATAACTGTAAAGATAAATCGTCCAACACGGTATAAATTAACCACTGTCCATTGCCGTTATCCAATACCTTGATCAGCTGATTAGATTGCAGCGTCAAACTTTGAATATCACTGTAGCTAGACACTATGTGTGTGATACTGGTACCTTGTGCGAAATCACTGGCATACCAATCAACAGTGTTCCAAAACAATTCAGTTTTGTAAGATTGAATTTGGTAAGCCACAAACTGTTGTTGCGCAGTATTGTAACTATAGATCACCCATTTATTATCGTTTTCTGAATCCGAAGGCACTAAAACTTTGTAACCATCACTAAGTACATCTTGATCCAAATATGATAACTCAATGAAGGAATCCACTTGACTGTCAAATCCCGAAGTGGGCAGTGGGTCTTTTTCGTACAACGTGGTAGGAGTACGCAGCAACAATATGGGGTAGTTGGCAATTTTTGAATTCAGCGTTTGAATAAAAATTCTTAATGCTGATAATCTATCCACAAACATTGACTGGCTGGGTTTGAATCCAATACCGTATCTGTCCTGAATGTTGAGCGATATGTCAGGTACCAAGGCGCCTGTGTCATCTACACCAATCAAACTGTGTCTGAATTTTGTTATTATTTTGCCAGGGAATGTTTGACTGTTACTGCCCTGTTTGATCAGCTCATATTCACTGTGAATAAGATTAGATCCTGTAGTTTTTTGCAGGTCAATATGCAAAACAATCTTGTCTGCTCTTAGATTTTTGTTGGCATTGAACAATGCCAAACTATTTGGAGCAAGAGTAGCAATATACGGGATGGCTTGATTTTTAGGATCACTGATATAGCTTTGAAGAGCTTTGGCACTCAACGATCTATTTGAAATTACCGGATCAACAGTTGTTTTGTCCCCGACCCAATAGTAATATTTTTGTTTAATTATGCCCGATTCTGGGTCAACTGTGGACACTCGAGAATATGCCGAGTTATCTATGTGTTTGGGTACACCATTGCCGCCATTGGAAACATATTGATCCGGTAAGAATTCGCTTTCAATCCATTCATAAATTTTTATTTGACTACCATCAAACATTGCACCCCAGTTGTTGTTTCTATATATCAACGAGCCCTGTTCGTAATCAATGAATCTCACCTGAGACAAGTCCCACCATATTTTTCCTACATGACGTTGTGCCCAATAAAAATCGCTATTGATCACCGAGGCGAGTGAAGCCACATTGTAGCTGGCAGGATCGTACTCTTCTTTATAGTCCAGTTCTTGATCTACCACACCTAAAATTTTTCCTTTAAAAGGATCAATGTAGTCGTAAAATTCAGTTATGCGTGAAGATTCTGAATCATAGGTAAAGATGCTGGCAATGGTGTCAACTGTGACTCTTGGCTGTTTGTATCTTTTCAGTTCCCAGCCAGGTTTGCCTAGCAAGTTTTCGTATAGGTAGATTGTGCCTGCTTGATTAAAATTGAGATAATCGTCGTTGGCCACTCCAACAAAAAGACTGTCATTATCTAACGCCAATGCAGCACCAAAGTTTGTATTGGTACTGAGATTTGGTCCGTAAAGTTGTTGCGAGAGCACAAACAATGATGGTGTTTCGTAGCTGGCAAATGGATTGTCCACTAGATCATACACATATACCGCACCTGCATCTTTGATCAAGAGATTTATTTCGGTGGTGTTATTGTCAAACGTGGTAGTGGCACTGTCAAATACCATGGGTACAAAAATATCTCCCCCGTCGCTACCAACAGCCAGCACATTGGCTTGTGCATTCAAACTCAACGCACTACCAAATTTTTCTCCTACTTGATTGATGTGAGTTATATGCTGTGTGGTTTCATATATATCTAGACCCAAATCTGTCAATGCTGATCCGTTGAGCAATTTGATATCTAATTTTTCGCCGGCGGTGACCACTTCGCTTGTAATTTTCAACTTGTCAAAATAGTTTTCTGCTGTGACGCCAGGAATGTTGGTGGCATTGATACTGGCTACCACTGAGTCTAGACTGGAGCCGATAAATCTCACACCAAAATTGTTAATGACCAAACCATGACCCGGAGTCACTGTCGGATTTTCAACTTTACCAATTATGTTTCCGTATACTCTGCCAACATTTACGATACGTGATACAGCTCCTGATTGATAATCAAATTTGTTATAATTCTTTGTAGCCACAACAATATTACATCCGGTTGCACACAAATCCACAAGACTTCCAAATTGATAATCAGTTCCTTTCAGGCTGCTTATTTTTTGATCAAAAACAAATTGATTGCTTTCTATAATCAGCCGCTGTGATTGAGCAGGCACACCAAAAGGAGGAAATTGTATCGAAGTGGCCACTATGTAGTAGTCAACATTTTCAGTCAAAACAACGTCATTGAGTTTTACGCTTCTAATGATGTTGAATGAATCTGGGATTGTGAATGTGCTACTTACGCCATCTGTAAACAATTGATACACTGTTCTATGATACACATAAACTGCACCCGATTCGGCATAACCATCAATATCTTCCGATGGTGCTCCTATAACAATTACACTGCCATCAGAATTAGTGGTTATACTTTGCCCAAAACCGGCCGTGGTCGCGGCCTCGCCGGCAATAGGCAAAGTGTCTAGCAGTTGATAATAGTATTGATTTACAAAAGAACCAATTTTTACGCCATTGGACGGTGCAATAACAAAATCAATGTCGGTACTGTCTTCCACGGCTGTCACGGTAACAGTGATATTGTTGGCAGGAGTTGACCCGCCCACAGATGCACCTGCAATAGTCAAGGTGTCGCCCACTGTGAAATTTTCACCGGATCTAGAAATTAAAATATCATTGGTATAGGCAGTGCCTGTGGTAAGAGTGATACCCGGAGTGATTCCACTGCCAGTGGCAACAAACACTGTGCCTGCCAGATTGTTTGCAGCTCCAATTGCCACGAAATCTGTTGTACCTGGAGTAGCAATTTTGTATATTTTACCTATGGTAAATCCAATTCCTGTACCAGGACCCACAAGGCTGACAGTGACATCAAATACTGCATTTGTTCCTGTACCGCCTGTGGCAGACACATTGTAGTAGAATCCTAAACTACTTGAAGGAGTACCTGTAAAAGAGAAATTGGCGATTCCATCTGTTTTTTGTACAATACTGTAATCCTTGTAGGGAATTATTTCCTGTGAAGTCAGCTGATTTCTCAAAATCACTTCAGTAGCATTGCTGATACTGGTAGGCAACGAAAATCTAGTATTAGATCCATTGCCGTTAAACAGACTTAACACTGCATCCCGTGTGGGTGCCAAACCATAACAGTAAACCTGGTTGATGCCGGGTGCAGTCACATACAAAAATCTGCCGTCATCAGACATGGCAGAAGCATACCCAAATTTGTCTCCACTGCTGCCACTGGCATCTAGTAAAATTTGTTGCAATACTTGATCCTTGTAGATCAAAATCATGCCTTGATTGGAATAGCTGGTGTGTGAACCCACAGCTAACAAATTGTTGCCATTTGATAAAGAACTGCCTAGATTTTCGATGTTGGGATTAGCAGTTTTGATTGTGGATACCAACATCCATTCATTGCTAACTGTGTTTTTTTGAAATACCCCCACTATGGCAGCGGTATACAATGACGACGAATACATGATCAAACCGTTGGCACTGGTACTCAGCACACTGCCAAATCTTGCTGAATTTGAATATTGACTTTCGTTCAGTGTCAATTGATCAGCATAAGCGTATGAATCGTTCTTGGAATACACTCCCCAATTTTTATCATAATCTAAATTATCTACCCAAACTTTGTCTCCTGCAAGCCAACCGCGACTGGGCGTGAGATTTACAATATCGGTGGCATAGTCAACTCGCATCGAAACCAATTTGTACAACATGCCTTCACCAATCACGGCTTGTAACTTGATCAGTGTGTCAAGATTCTGATACAAGGTGGCTGTAAATCTGGTTAAATCAATCACACTGTTGACTTTGTAAAAACCGTTGTAACGATTGTCAAATCCAGTTATTGCCACAATGTCATTCTGTGCTACTAAAAACTGTTCGTTATGAACAAATTCAACTTTATCATCTACATAGAATCTCGCTGCAAAAAGAATGCCGCGTATGTTGTCTGCACGTAACACATCCCAATCGTTGTCAAAACGTTTGGCCACCCATAATTTCCATCCAGTACCAACACTGTCAAGGTATTGATTCAAACTGCTGTAGTTGTTGAGATCAAAAATTGTAGCATCAACATCATCCTTGTAAACATATCCTGCATTGGGCAATGGCTGAATGGAGTTGGTAATGTGGATGTTTTCTTGTTGGAAAATATTAGGATTCCAAGTGCCGCTAATTTTGTACAGATCATCAAAACTGTAGGCCACTATATCAGCTTCTGTTGTTGTTCCTTCGCCTATAAATTGAATTGGTGCAGGGTTATCAATTATTTCTGTTTCGTCAAGAGCAATTTCAATAAACTGATTGTCATCCAGAGCACCATATTCACCAACTCTGACTGCCCAGTTTTCATACACTTCGATATTGGTATTGATATTGTTGAATATGGCACCTTTCAATGCAGTCAAGGCATTGGTGGTGCCTTTTTGTTTCAACAGTCCTTGATAAAATTTGACCTGTGTGGGCACATTTACGCCTAGATCTGAAAAATAGGCCCGCTCTCTAAAACCAATTATACCGTTGCTGTATAACTGAAAGTTTTCATCATAGATTTGATTATCAACATCATAAAACAGACCCGGCAGTGCTGCATTGTTGGCCAAGTTGTTGATCATTCCTGTCTTAAATTCGCCAGAATTCAACAGTTGCCAATTGTTTACCTGAAACTCATTGGCGCCAATTATGTTTTGTAATGCAGTGTAAAGTTTATCTTTGTGTTTGATCACAGTGCCTTTACGATAATCTGTGTTGACTTTCCACTCTTCCACAGTGGGACTGCTGTATATAAATCCGGGTAATTCTAAACTGCCATTCCAGTCTGCAGTCACTGAACCTAGTATTTTTAATCTAAACTGTCTATTACCAAGACTGGGAGAATAAATCACATCATTGAAAACAGTTTGATTGTCAATGATCAAGATATGCTCGTTCTGCACGATATTCAATTCAACAAAACCAATGGTTTGATCGGCCAAAGAATTGAGACTAAACACACTGTCCTCTCTGAACACTGTGAAATTATTTTTCTTGATTATTTTACCATTGATGTCTAAGATTTTTGATCCATAGGTGGTGTTTTTGATTTCATCTACAACTGTTAACGGTTTAGAAAATTTCACACTGTTGTACAGTGGCGAAAGCACAATGATAGCGCCAGTTTTCCATCCTTGAGTTGACCAGTGCAAGAATTCTTTGCAACTCAAAATCCAATCCAATTGGCTGTTTAGATTGGGTTCCAATTGATCAAATATAAAACCTTTTTTGATAAGATAATCTTGGTAGCCTACCAAAAAGTCAATGACCTGCTGTCTGCTGGTAAATTCGTAGCCGTAAGGTACAGATATTTCATTGTTTCTGAAATCTTTATAGATGATACCTCGGAGTCCACTTTGATTTATAATATATGAATTATTGTTAGTAAGAACCGGTTGGACCGTAAAATATGGATAGCTGGTATCATAACCGCTCACGGTGTAGCCGGCATCGGTTTTTTCTACTATTACAGCACTTACTTTGGCTCGATCTAGTGGTGCACCTTTGTACAATTCTATTCTATAATTTTCATCTGGTACAACAATGCTGTCATTGATGCTGGTGGGACTGCTTTGCTCGGCAAGCAACGTTATAAATTTTTTGTCAGTGAAGCCACCTACCTTGTAAGTAAATTGTGTACTAAGTCTGGCAAGATTTGTTTTGATTGTGTCAGCTGCATCTTGAATACCTAAATTTTTCATGTAGTCCACAATGAAATTTAGGTATCCAATGCTGTATTCATAGGTGTCAGCCGATATCTGATGCCCATTCACTTTGACAGATGTTGGTACAAGGTGTTGTCCGGTATTTTTGACCACAAACTGCGAAGTGGTAGAATTTCTGTTGTAGTTGTCGATGTCGATCATTAACGAGAAAAACATGGCAGGTCGCATGAGACTCATGGCCAATGCGACCGCGTACGGATATTCGCTGCTTCGACGCCAGGCACTTTCGGCTGGACCTATATCACCAACTGCATAACTGCTGTTGGCTTTGGCACTATCAAAATCAACCACCAGAATTTGCGACGGCGCAACAAGCTGGCCAGACTCATCCACAGGAATAAATTTTTGCAGATTGGGTCGTTGATATCGTATATCGAAGCCAGCTCTTTCGCCAGCATGTATATATCCTAGACTGAGATCGCTCCATAACAAGGCATTGCCGCTGGTGTAGGGTGCTGGTCCATATCTATCATTCCAGTACGAAGGTTTGATAGTGAATCCCAACATTTCCCAAGGATGGGTATGCGGTCTTTCGGTATCATAATAATATCTATAAATAGATCTCCATGTGCCGGGCAAAGGCTCGCCATTTACTACATCTCTAAATTTTTTATAGTTCCAGGTGAATGGATCCGATGCAGCAAAAATATTATTGGTGCTGAAGTCAATTTTGTAAGTACCGGACCACGACAAAAACATAGAACTGAGTATTTGATTGAATTCGGCCAGACTGTAACCGGTATTTCTAAATTTACCCGGCACATGGTCGTTTAAATCAAAGTTGTTACTGTTATAGGTAACTTTACAGTTGTTGTATATACGTCGTTCAAGTTCCAACAACAGGCTGTCTCGATAGTCGCCAAAACAGGGCGTAATGCTGCCATCATGTCCTTGCAGTACCAGTACTGGATCTCCGCCTCTATAGGTATTGTCATTGAATATTTCTGGTACATATTTGGGATACAGACCCAATTTTGTAGGCGTGGCAGGTATAAAACTGCCCAAAGTATCGCTGTATTCTACAATTTTGATAATGTCGCCATACAGCAACACAAAATTCTCATCAAAATCAATGGCAGGCCTTGTTTGGTTGAATGTAAAATCTTGATCTTTAATTAAAAGATTGGTTGTACTTACTCCGTCCACGGTTCTGGTCAAATACACCAACACTGCTTTGTTCTGTACTTGTTTGTCTTGAAAAATTTGTGACAGTTCGTAGGTTCTAACCGTGGTCGAGAACACAAAATATTCCGGCAGTTGTCGATATGGCATAGACGAGTACGGAACCATGTCGCTATCGTAAAACGCAAAACTTTTGTTTTTGATTTCGTTTATGCTTGCGATGATTGTGTCCACAGAGCCAGCCACATCTGTGGTATCTAAATTTAATTTGGTAGCAAGATCTAAAAAGTTTGTTTTAAACTTGGCATATTCATTGTTCACATACTTTAATGAATTTACAAAGTTCATTGTGGGATGCGACAGGAATAGACTGGAATATAGCACAGGTGCACTATTTTGTATCACAGTGCCGCCTTTGTATTTGTAAATTAGATCTCTAAGATCGCTGTTTCCTGGCACTGCGCCTGTGATAAAAAGATTTTTGCGTGCTTGAGACACCAAATGATTACGCATTTGGCCTAGTGTCAGCGAATTCAAATTTTCATTTTCGCCGTTGATGTCTACGTTTAACGGAACTTCATAAAAGGCATTGGCAAAATTTGTGCTGCTGCTGTACAACAAAGCAAATACGGAATCTCCGGTGGTCAACAATTCCTGATTGATCAAGATTGCATATTTGTCAACTACCTGTGTGAGTGCAAAATTTTCGCTTGTAACAAATTGATTGTTAATAAACACCTTGATATTGGGAGATCTTTCGCTTAGGTCTGGCAGCTGATCAACAGGGAATAGATTGGTTGATCCATCATAAACAAAATTATAAATTTGAAACTGCTTGCTGAATTCATCAACAATATTCCAAATATTTTGTCTTATGGAAGTTGTTCTATCTAAATTTCTCTGTAACAGTCCGGAGTTCAAACTGACAGTGCCGGAGGTGCCACCAACAGTGATGTATTCAAAGGTGTCTTGATCAAAATTATTTTCAAATTCTATATCACCTTGCGCTATAAAATTTTTATAGCTAAGTGGAAATCCTAGCACAGCATCGTTGGATCCAGTTCCTTGTTTGTATGAGAAAATTTTAGTACCGGCAAAACTTGAACCAGGATATGTGCTTGTACCCGCCAAACTGACACCATTGCTGTCAATGATGTCAAATAAAGGTGCTTGATTTATCGCAGTTTTTTGTTGTGCAGCGATCCAGGTTGCTCCATCAAAGAACCAAGATTTGCCACCATTGGAACCGTTTTGTACAATCAACACATGTCCGGTATCAACTTCGGCATCGTCGGCTTCTTCTATATAGGCCTTGTACACCACTGGGTCCGGCGCAATTGATTCCTGTACAATATCAAAAACATAAATTTTGTTTCTTACATCCAAATTGGCATCATTGGCAAATACAACTCGATCGCCCACCTGAAGCGTGACTGATGAAGAACCCACAGTGAATGTTTTTTGTGTGATTGCTGGATACACACACACTGCACCTTGCACCTGTGTGAAAGCATCGGTGATCACTGTGTCCAGAATCTGAACTGGTTGTTTGGCCAATGAACCGTAATTGTAAAGTTGTAGATCTGCTTCGAATTCAATGATTGGTCGCTTGGCTCGATAGTCTTGATTGTAGATCGGAGTTTGGTCAAGATATTCAGCAGTTTTTGTAATTATGTTTACATGGAACCATCTGTTGCTGCGTGACCAAGCATTTTGATCAATGCTGGCTCTATTGATGGTGAGATAGTCTGGATTAGAAAGATCGTTGTCTAATTCGTCGCCGGTGAGATTGTCTACTAGAATTAATCTGATAGCACTGCCCACACCCTCCACATAATAGGTTTTGTTTTGATACGCTTCAGTGGCAGTGGTATCAAATGTGATTTTTAGACCATTGGTAAAAATAATACCTTGTGGCGAGGTGTAGCTGATTTTGCCCACAATGTCTTGATCAGGATCAATGGTGTCTTGTGCAGGATCAATGATATTGATCAAACCCACAGCATCATCAATGGCTCCATTTTGATAATACAGTGCTTGCAGCGGTGCAGTAATAATAGGCACTTGTTTGTAAAAATCATTTTCGCTGTAGAACTCTTGACCAGCAAATGTATCGCCTGCTCGCACTCGCACTTTCTCTTGATTGGCTACAGATATTGCCGGAGTCAATATTACCCGATCAATTCCTACCTGATCAGGATATACCTGAACTAAGAAAATATCGTTTTTTTGCGCTGTGGGTATAAATTCAACATTCTCATAAGGACTTGATTCTAAATCATAGCTACCGGCATCATAGTTGTCCAATATTGCCACACCGTCCACTATCATGATAGGCGGGTCATTCCAAAATTCGTTATCTATTTTGGCCTGATTGACGAAAATCAAATACTTGCCCACTATTTCTGTTGTGGGACCATCAAATCCTCCCAGCACATTATTGAGTTCATCCACACTGCAACCTTGAATGTCTTGATAACTGTATAAAGTGGCATAGTCTGCTGTGCCAGCAAGTGGCATGCCAGTCCAAACAATTTGTGCATCAGCCAAGGGCACTGTGAATCGTGTTACTCCAAAATCTTCACCATTATTGGTTACTCCAAAAACTTCACGGGTGGACACCGACAAATTGAGAGGATCTACACCCGACGATCCTGGTCTGGTTTGTATGAAAAAGTTGTTACCGCTATCGTTGATAGCAAAGTCATAAGTGCCGCCACGAGCCAAGGTCAAAGTAGGATTAGGTATACCGTCTTGTCCACTCATGGTGTAAGTTTTTGTTACCGAATCATAAACCACTTCAAATGTATACTCAAGTGGAACTCCAGAAGCCGAAATTGTGACAGCATCCGGACCGTTTTCTAACCAGTAATATTGACTGAAATTGATCAGTTTGTCAAAGTCAATTCTTGGATCATAGGTATAATATTCGCTACGGAACAGTCTATCATGATTGGTTGCGATGCCGCCGTGATAGTTAATCTGATTGATTAGATCAGAATATGTGGTTGTGAATTCAATTTCTTCAGTGACAGGATTTTTTATTACTACCGATGCTTCCAGTTGATAATTTTGTCGGTCCTTGGTTGACTCTCTGATATAGCTGTCGGTATTTTTATAACTGGGAGCCAGTTGTCGGCCAATGTACCCATTTACTTTTTTCAAATTGGGTTCTGATATAAGCTGGTCAACAGTGGCGTGTAGAAATTTTTGATTGGTTGGTGTTCTAAAAATTTCTGGTAAAAACTGCAAAGATTTATTCGCTGCCATGCTTGTTCCTATATCATTGATTGATTTGTCCAGCTGTGATTGCGCTTATGATTTGCACATTGTCAACTGTGGCTGCACTGGTCAATATTTCGTTGGGTTCTGCATTGATTTGAAACAAAGTTCCAAACAATGAAGATGTATTGGTAGGCACAATGATTATGCTGCTCACATAAGGTACCAGTGTGTTATGTAAATATGCACTCAGTTCACTGAAATAAAAACTTTCACCAAAGTCCCAATTTGCAATGTCAAAATAATCATTCAAAGCAGAAATTACTTTGCTTTTGACGTCATTGTCTGTGATAGCAATCAAAGGATTTTTGACTATTTTAAAAGTGGCTCTCAGTGAAGGATGTGCTTTGTCTCCAAACAAAGGTTTGAATGTGCCGGAGTTGTAAATCAAGCTGTCACTTATAGATTTGTAATTTTCAATTGATCCAAACTCCAGTCTCAGTTCTTCATTGGTCATGGGTGTGGGCTCGATCAATCTGTTACTGGTATCTCGAATGTATGCATAGTAATCATCACTGTAGGCTTTGGGCAACAGATAAAGATCAATCAAGTTGTTGGGACTTGGATCAATTCTGCGATTGTTAGGAGCGTTGTGTATATATTGGAAAAACAGTTCTGATCTGCCTACTCTGGCAATGTAATCTGCAGTTTCGGTAATTGCAGAAGTGGACGATACAAAAAATTTATCTTCACTGGTGGCATAAAAAATTGTGCCCGCGGCATATAAATTTATATTGGCCAATATATTGCTTTCTGTAGCGTAGCTAGTAATCACACTAGTTGTTGCAATGGGATCAAAACGACTAAACTCGTATTGGTCCACTGTGCGTTGAAAAAATACAAATTTGTTTTGCGGATTTGTATCCGGATCAACCAAAGTGGAAAACAAATCTGGTTCATCGGGTACTGAATCTATGTTGTCATCGGGAAATGTAATATTAATTTTCCTGTTGTCTTCATATCCATCTGTACCTATCACATTGTCCCAAACTCTAAAATTCTTACTGTAGAACAGTGCTGCAGACGAATCTGGCTCAGTGTTGGTTCTCAATACCTTGATGGAATCCTGTCTGGTGGCCGCAGTCCTGCTGTCGTACACTTTGACGTTGGGATCAAAATAAAATCTTGTTTCAATCACACTTTGAAAAATATAACTTGTGCCGCGACTTTCTACCTGATAGGCACCAGAAGAATAATTTAGTTTGATATACCAGCTGCTGTCTAATCCAGTGCCACTGGTACTACCGGCATTGGTCAAACTAAATGCTTGATTTGACAAATTGGCAGAATCAATTATGTACCAATCTTGTGTGGTCAGATCATATCGTATACCAAATGTCTTAAAACTAAGAATGTTGTTTCTTATAGACTCGCTGAAGCTGTCTGGCCAGTCAATGGGAAAATATGGTATTACTACATCAACAATGGCACCAGTTGGCACATATCTGCTGACAACAGCCTGCGCCGAAGGCCCAAGCGTATTGTCGTAACTGATTATACTGGCCCAAAAAGTTGTTTTTTCATATTCGGTAGATACGGTGCCTGTTTGTAATCGATTTTGTGCGTCAAAATATTTTCCATTGGGAGCAGTAAATCGAATCAGTGAACCCAAAGTTAGATAGGTATAATTAGGACTACTGAATGTGCCTGTTGATCTTCCATTGTTTTCACTGATCACGGTCCAATTGGCCAATCTTTTGACTGTGCCTGATCCAGTACCTGATCCAGTGGCAACAAATTTTGCACCCACTGTGTTGACCAATGACCCCACACTGGTAAAGTCTGACGTGCCCACTGACACAATAATGTAGGCACGACCCGAAATCATCTGACTGGCAGTTTCTGTAGTGCCTTCAATGCTGTATTGTGTGGCTGTGTCGTAAAACAAGTGTCTGGTTGGCACACTGGCAATCAAAGGTTTAATTTGATTTTGCACAATAAAGTTTACTTCAGTGCTGCTGGTAAACTGAAATGAAAGATTTTGTGAATATGCTTCTTTGTAAATTACACCATCCTGAGCAAAAATATTTGTGCTTGAATAGCGGCCGGTACTGTCAATCACATCAAGGTATCTGCTGATACCTGAGCTTGATCGATTCACTGCTTTGGCTTTTACAATGTTGTTGAACACAGTATAAGGAAGGATATTGTAATCCTCGCCTGTGATCATGCGATTCTGCGTGTAATACTGTTGTGGTGCCTTGGTTCTGATAGACTCAAGACTTTCACGCGGACTGGAGTTGGTCACGGTATATTGTAGACTAACCCTCACAGTCAGTGTTTCTATTTTGCCTTTTTTGCTTAGATAATTAAATGTCAGCGGTACATTGGCAATCTCTTCTGGTGTGATCTTGTAGGCCAAATTGTTGCTTTGTCTATAGAACAATCTGTACTTGCCCACCGGTATGTTTGTAAAACTGCCGTCACCAAAAATCAAGTCAATTTGATCGTTGGCTCGTGTGCTCACGCTGTACAGGTTTCGGTCAGTGGAATTGTTATAAATCACATTCACGCCTGCTATTGCTGGTACTTTTTGCCACAGTTCAGATGGCGTACCGCTGGAAGTGAGAGCATATAACCAGACGTCTGTGTTGTTGATGTTGTCAAAATTGATATTAACAATACGATTGGGCAGTGAATCTTCAATGTTGAAGTCCACAGTTCTCAGTTCACCCTGTTTGAAATGTACAAAATAACCGGTGTTGTTGGATTCATTGCCCAGATTATCATTTCTATACAGAATATTAAAAATACCGTCGGGTGTGGGAGTGGCTTCGTAAATGTATTCTTGGTCAATGGTGGAGGCACTTACTGCTTCAAAAGTAAACAGCGATCCTCCAATGCTGGATTGAAATGGGAAAACTGGCAGCAGATTATTCAGTATGCTTAATGAATATTCGTAGGTTTTGATGCCATTCAGTACTTTGAAAGCGCCGGGTTTGCCAACAGATTGTGTGGTAATCAAGGCAGCATTAAGCACAGCAGTAAACTGTTCTAACCAATTGTCGTTGGTGGTATCGTTCCAATTGATGATCAAATTGTTGAGATTTGTGCCTTGGCTGTCAAACAAAATCTCTGTGGTACTGACACTGTCAATTTTCAGCAGTCCTGATGCCGGCACATTTCTTTTGGGACTGTAACTGAGCAATCTGGCCAGTTTTAATACACTGTCTCTACGTTCGGCTGTGTCAATGAAGTTTTCTCTGGCATTTAGATCGGTCCTAAAAGCAAGACTTTGACCCAAAAATGCGATCAAATCAATGAGTGCAATATATTCCGAGCTTTCTGTGAAATCATTGAAATCTTCTGGATAATAGGCACGCAAGTACTCTATCATGGTTTTTCTGATGGTTTCAAAGTCAAAGCTCTGAAAGTCAGCTTCTCGGAAAGTTTGATAAACTTTGGTCCAATCCTGTTGGACTAATAAACTGGTTTGTCTTGTTGTTAAGGCCATAAAAGTATCCTACGTCCAGTATTTATCGAATAAGATATCTGGTACTTTTATGATACAGTTAAATTTTGGGATTCGGCATCAAAATTAAGGATCAGTCTATCTGCAAAATTGCCGGGCAGATAGGTGAGATCCAGTTGTATTTGAAGTCCTTGGTCGAACTCGTTTACAATCACATCATCGACTTGCAAACGCGGATCATAGTTCACAATGCGTGTGATATCTTGTGTGATGGCTGCTTTGATTTCTGGGGTAAGTGGTTCGTATAGGCAACTCCAGATAATTGATCCAAAGTTGGGTTGCATCAATTTCTCGCCTTTTCTGATATTGAAATGATTGATAAGATCCTGTTTGACCAGATCAAGTTCTACCAGGCGAAATTTTTTAGATACACCAATGGTGTTGAGTCCTCTATATTTGTAAGCCATATGAATATTTATGGTGTTGTTATGAGTAATCTGCGGCCAAATTTTGCACGGCATATTTGCCGGCATTGAAAAACAAACTGCCGGCACGTCCCAGACTGTCTTGTTGACTGCCTTGATCGCGCCAAATTTGACATTTTATTGCATTGTAGTTGTAATTGGCTTGATCAAGAATCAAGTCGTATAACGCATTGTTGATTTTTCCGGTTTGTACAGTGTTTGGATTTTCAGCATCTTGAAATTGATAACTAAGAGCCAGCATACCGGCCACCACGGCTTTGCTATCGTTGGCTCTGATTGCTCCGGATTGGATCAATTTCTCGTAATTGTCATCAAAAAACAATTGCAATATTTTGTTTTGAACAGCAGCATTTTCTAAAAACAGTTCCTGCGTATCAATTCCGTCCAAATTGGTCCAACCGCTGTTATTTTTATAACCGTAGTGTTTCAGTACAAAATCTGATATCAGATATTGTCCCAGTCTGTCTCCACTGACAGCAGCCACGTTGGACTCGGTCTCCATGTAGGCTATCTGTAACAAGATACATCTAACTTCAAAAGCATTCAGTGTCACAATGTCCGAACTTACACTTGAAATACTTGTGGTTCTTGGTATCGAGTTGCCGGACAACACTGTTCTGGGTGCTTTGGACAACAGCGGTTGTTGTGCAGCTTGTGTTATTCCTGTTTCCATATGTTATTCCGGTGTTTGCGCTGTGACTTCTAGAACACCGCCTGAGTTCAATTTCAGTTCTCCAGTAGCACGAGTCCACGGCTCATGAGTGGGTGTAAATGCACAAACACTTTCAAACTTTTCAGTAGCACGTTTCCATTTTTTCTTGGCAGTGTCTGGCTCGGTGTTTGACTGCTTGTAGAATTCCAGCGGTGTGTTGGTACCAGGCTTGGCTGGCACATTGGTATTGAGATAAATTTTTCTGCCCTTCAATGTCAGATCTGCACTGGTTAACCAACCGCCAGTCAATGACTGCATAGAAATAAAAGTATCGCTTTTGATACCAACGTTACCAGCGTTGAGTTGATAATCCGCTATTGATGTAACTTTAGTAGTTTTGGTTTCTACAAAAATGTTGGCCGCGGTATACACTTTTAATGTGTTTCCAGCATGCATGTTTATGTTTCTGTCTGCATGAAAATTTATGTCACGACGAGTTCTAATGTTGAGATCTTCGTGCCCATACACATTGATGCTGCCGTTCTTGGTCAATTCAACATAGGCATTTCCAGTTTTGTTAATTATGTAAAAAATATCTTCAGTGTCGTGCATCAAAATAGTGTGCCCGCCTGCGGTACGCAGTCTGACCAAATTGTCTTTGCCTTTTATATCGCCGTCATCCATGACCAGGCTATGCCCGCCTTTGCGAGCTGCGAAACTTTGTATGATTGTGATAGGCACTTCTTGTATGTTGGGAAAATCTGTGGTATCAGGAATAGTTCGGCCCGGTGTGCTGATACCAAACACATGACTGGGGCCTTCTCGTTGAGCACTGCTGGTGATTGTGCCGCGTAAAGGGTCAGTTTCCAGTCCTTGAGTCAACACTATGTTGGCCTGCGGCACATGTGCTGACTTGGGCAAAGTAACAAAGTTGGGACTGTTGTCTCGATCAAGATTGTTGGTGTTAAGTTCAGTAACTGGTAAAAAGTCAGTGGCTGTGTCTGCGCGACCTTTAATGGCCGGATCCTGCAGCAGAGTTTCACTGTTGTTGCTGGCTCTTGCAATGGCAGGCATCATGTGCAATGTTGCAGTGTTTGGCACCGAAGCTATGTAGTAACCACGCATGGGATCGCCCATGACAAACACTACCAAAACAAAATTGTCTATGTCTGGAGGCACAGCCCAAAACCCATAGGTTTGATTTTCGTTACCAAACACCTTGTCATCATCAGACTGAGTGCCTCTGGTACTGCCCAGATAGGGACTGGCATAGTTGATGGTGTACCAATTGGCAGGTTCTTCTTCTTTGCCGCCCAGATCGGGAATAAAAACTTGCAGGCGTCCCAGTCTGGCTGGATCACTGTTGTTTTTGACTATGCCAAGATGCGGACCCGAATCTACTCTGACGCCCGAGGCCGATTCACGTGTGGCCCAGCTTGGTAGTTTAGATCCGGCTCGACTGTCTTTCATGATTGATTTTCCTATTATAAAGTGGACTGGTTGCGGCCGCTGTAGTTGCTGCTGGTATTGTTGACCGGAGAACTGATACTGTTGGTATTTGTACCTGCAGAATTTTCTAGATCCACTAGATCGTCGGGCAATCTGATCAATTCTAATACCTGTTCAAATTTGCCACGAGAAAATTCATTGGTTACTATTTGCACCTTGTATAAACCACTGAATGATCCTGTGGTACTTTGACCATTTGACAGTTTAAGCACTCGATTGGTTATTCCAATAGTGTCGTCAATGTCAATGGCACCTTTTACTATCAACTGTACGTAAACTTCTTCGTTGTCAAAAATTATTTGGCCGGCCTGATTAATAGGTGCTTGGCCATCCTTGACAATTGTTGCACCGTAATCTTTTGATACGGGTTGATACAGTGTATCATCTTGTTTGATAAATGCAGGATCTCCAACTATTCTCACACGTATGTTCAGCATATCGCCACGTGGAAAACTGCTGTACAAACTTTTGGCCACACTGCCCACAGTGGCTATTTCTGCGCTGCCGCCAGTGCCTGATGTTTGTTGCGTGTCTTGTGGTACTACCACTATTCTATTAGGCAGCCACGAAGGTTTTGTGTCAGGACTAGATGCAGTATCAAGACTTTTTTCTGCAATTTTTTCTGAGCCTTCAGAAGTATTGGTAGCTTCCAACTGCCTGGCAAATGTGGTAATTGCTGTGGCAAATGTGGCATCAAAATCTATATCCAGTTGCAGAATATCTGTGTTTAGTCCGGTATAGTAGTAGTTGTAAGTTCGTACGCATTTTTTTGCACTCAATTTGGTTCGTGCAAAGTCGGGATGATAAAAATTTCCTGCCTCATACGGTATAATACTGTAACTGACTGTTTTGCTGTAGGCCTTGGCTTTTTTGTCGTACAATCCCAAAGTTACACTGGGCACAATTTTGTACCATTTTACATTGGAATTAGTTGCACTTTCGGTTGCTCTATTGGCATCACTGACTGCGTCCGATTGTGATGCCTTGACAATTTGATTTTGTGTATATTCACTGGCAGCCATTACTCGATCAATCAAGGACACTATGTCTGTGCCTGCATTGACCATGAACACACCTTTGTTTTTGAAATCTTTGTCTGTGCCAGTGGCTGTGGTTGTTTTGACCTGATTTTTTGGATCATTCATCACAGTTTTTTTGGCATCCATTTTGCTGGAGTCAATTATGGGACTGTTTGCTATGTCAGGATGTATGTTAAACAAAATTTGATAAAGAGGATTTTGTGTACGGCCTTCTTGATAAGCCACATTTTTGTAATAGGTGTTATAACCAGCCGGGTAACTTTTTGT